>Ga0302288_1002390_pt1 | contig 11089 bp, 4 predicted proteins | sample III_Fen_N1_1_FD_194549 | JGI IMG/M metagenome (GOLD analysis project Ga0302288, IMG submission 194549) | Peat permafrost microbial communities from Stordalen Mire near Abisko, Sweden - III_Fen_N1_1 | ecosystem: Environmental > Terrestrial > Soil > Wetlands > Permafrost | place: Sweden: Abisko...
TGAAATGTGTAGAAAGCTTTCTGCAACAAACGAAACAAGTCATATTCCAATTATATTACTTACAGCAAAAACAAGTTCAACATCTAGGATTGAAGGATTTTCGAGTGGTGCTATTGACTATCTAACAAAACCATTTAACGAGCACGAATTACTAATGAAGCTTTCAAATATTTTGAGTATTCGGAAGAATCAACAACAATATTTTCTAAAACAGCTTGAGGCACTTCCTACAGATGATTCACTCACAAAATTGGAAGACCCATTCTTATTAAAAGTATTTTCCATTATTGATCAAAATATAGCAAATCCTGATTTTTATGTTGAGCAACTCAGTTCTTCATTATTTATGAGTCGTGCAACATTACATAGAAAGTTAACTGCACTCATTAATAAGTCACCCAATGATTTAATTAATGAAACGAGACTTAGAAAAGCAAAAGATTTATTAGCTACACATCAATATCGAATTTCCGAAGTTGCTTATAATGTAGGTTTTAATGATCCGAAATATTTTGCTAGGAAGTTTAAAGAATTATTTGGTTATACGCCTTCTGAAGTGTGATTCCAACGTTTTTCGAGTATTTTATCCTCTCCATTGATATAAATATCCTCCCCTAAAAAGTAATACAACTATACCTTTGTTTCATATTGCAAAAGGTAAAATTAATATATGGAAATCTCAATCGATTTGTTTTAACACTATAGAACAGTTTATCGATGTTTTAATTCCATATACCAATTATAAAAAGTATCAGAAATATGAAAAACGTTATCTTATTCGCATTCTTATTGTTTCGTAGTTTTTTGCATGCTCAATATACAAATGCTCAACTTGGATTAACAAATGGCTTAGTATATTCTCAAATTGGATATTTACCTTCAGAGTCTAAAGAAATTTTATATTTAGGTGATACTTTGCAAATAGTAAATTCGGCATATACAGTACAAAACCAATCAAATCAAATTGTAAAAACGGGTAATATAACCTTTGTTCAAAAACAATGGAGACGTAATGCATACTCTATAGATTTATCGAATATTACAATTGCGGGTAATTATAAACTTAAGGTAAATAACGATACTGCTACTATTATAATTAACGATCAAATAATTAAAAATCTAAAAATCAATGAATTTTTTACTTCGATTTTTAATTATCAAAGAACCGACAAAGCTGAACATCTCAATGATAAGCATTTGCCCCTCTATACAAGAAATGGTAGCGGGTATGTTTCGCTAAATAAAACTGTTTCAGGATGGGGTGGATGGCGAGATGCTAAATCCGATGATCAACACTTGAGTCATGCAGTGATTATCACAGATTTATTAAATGCTTACGAAGCTAATCCTAGCCTATTCAACACTGATTTAGTAAATAGTGTCCCTCGAATATTATTAGAAGTAAAATGGGGTCTGACGTATTTATTATCTGTTCAAAATCCGAGTGGATCATTTTATTGTACCGTTCTTTGTACACCATGGGATGTTTCAATGCCTGCAAGAGGTGTTGTTAATGATACATCAACGTACTTGAATGCCAGAGCGTGTGCAGCATTAGCTCAAGGTTACAATAGTCTAAAATCATATTTTCCGACCTTTGCTGATTCATGTTTAAATGCTGCAAAAAAAGGTTGGGATTGGCATCTGAAATATCCTAATATCACCATCAATGAACCCGAATATTGGAATGCGAAATATGACTCAAGATTATTTGCTGCCTTAGAACTTTGGTTGGCTACGAATTCTCAAAATTACCTTGATACGTTAAATGCAGGAATAAATCGTGGAGTAATTAGTTCGCCCGCAACTCAACCATGGATGGCATGGTGGCATAGTGGTACGAATTCAGATTGGGATGATTGGTTTGGCATGAGAAATTTACTGTTAAATAGCGATATATTAACTGTCTATGCCAAATATTATCCTTTGGCAAACAGCACAATAAAAACAAAAATAAATGCAGACGTCAACTTTTTGAAAAACTGGTTAAAAAATTGGACTAATAATCCTTACCAGTTTTACGATCTGCTTTTTGTCGATTACTTTGGTATGTCAGGTTTTTGCTCAATGACATCTGCACGATTGTTACATCTTGGTACAGTAATAAATGATTCTTCGTTGATCAATTATGGACTCAAACATTTGCATTATGTTTTAGGCAGAAACCCTGTGGGTAAAAGTTTTGTGGGTAGGATTGGTACAAATATAAACAATAACAAATGGTGGAGCTACGCCGATACCCTCAAAGGTGCAGTATTTCCAGGCATAATCATGACTACTAATCTTCCATCAAATAATTGTGCTTTATCTGGTGATATTGGATCGTTAGGTTGGAGATGTGATGAATGGTCAACAACTTCGACGTCTGCATTGATGTTGAGTCTTTCATTACTAGATAAAATGGCAAATACTTCAATGAGTTTGCAAAGCATTAGTTTAAATCAAGGATGGAATTTAATTTCAACAAATGTTCACCCTAATGACAGTAGTATTGTCACCTTATTTAATGGTCTTAATGTTCAAGAAATTAAAACAGCTGATGTGTTTTGGGAAAAGGGTCAAAATAGTGCATTTAATCGTTTAACAACGCTTGTTACTGGTAATGGTTATTGGGTAAAGATGAATGTTGCTGGTAAATTGCAGGTTATCGGAAAACCTTCGGTAGAGACGTTGCAGACAGCATCTCTACATATAGGATGGAATTTAGTCGGTTGCCCTTACCAAACAGCAACTGCACTTTCGGGTATCTTCAATAATACAAATTCAAAAATGGTAAAGAATTTTGATGGATTTTGGATTTCTGGTGGTTCAACAAATAGTATTCAAAATTTGAATCCAGGCAAAGGTTATTTTATGAAAAAATAGGGAAGACCTATCGAATTTATTTGTCTTGCTTTTTATTGCTAAGACGAAGTTTTAAACAAATTTTATTTACTAAAAATATATTGAAATGAAAAAAGTGTTGTTTTTTGTGTCATTGATTTATTTTTCAACTGTATTGTTTGCACAATCTGATAGTGTTTATTATGGAGTTAATTTATCCTGTGCAGAGTGGGGATCTGTTTTTCCTGGAACGTATAACATACAATATACCTATCCAACAACTAAAGAGTTAGATTATTATCAATCGAAAGGAATTAGATTAATTAGGTTACCAATAAAATGGGAACGAATTCAGCAAACGTTAAAAGGGAATCTTGATACTCTTGAATTAAAGAGACTTTTTTCTTTTATCGACAATATTGAGTTACGAAACATGAAGGTTATTGTTGATATTCATAATTATTGTCGATATAATATTGCAGGCACTGATAATATAATTGGTTCATCAGCTGTTTCAGTAGCAGATATAACAGATTTGTGGACAAAATTAGCTTTGCAATTAAAATCAAAATCTTGTATTTGGGCGTATGGATTAATGAATGAACCTCACGATTTATTTTCTAAAACACCTTGGGTAACTATTGCACAAGAAATAATAACAGGAATCAGAACAACTGATCAAACAACAACAATACTAGTAGGTGGTGACAGTTGGTCGTCAGCCTTAAATTGGCTAAATGCCAGCGATAATTTGAAAAAACTAGTTGATCCCTATAATAATCTGATTTTTGAAGCCCACTGTTATTTTGATAGTAATGGTTCTGGTGGCTATAATGCAACGAGTTATGATAAAGATGGTGTAACAGTTCAAACGGGAGTAAACAGGGTAAAACCTTTTGTAAATTGGTTAGCTAAAAATCATCTTAAAGGTTTTGTTGGTGAATATGGAGTACCTTATTATGATACAAGATGGCTTCCTGTACTTGATACATTTTTAACATATTTAAAAGCAAACCATGTTGGTGGTTCATATTGGGCTGGTGGTCCATGGTGGGGTAATGAACAACTTTCGTGTGAACCTAAAAATGGGAAAGATGCTTTGCAAATGTCTGTTTTAGAGAAATATGGCACAAATGTGCCCGAAACACCAACAGAGTTGCCTATAACCGAGAATAATACATTTCAAATTGCTTATCCTAATCCATTTAAATCGGATGTTTATTTTGGAAATACTGAAAACAATAGTCTACTTGAAATTTATAATAGTATTGGATTAAAAATATTTACTCAAACGATACAGTCAAATAAATCCCTTGATTTGAGTTTTCTTGTAAAAGGAATTTATTTCTTCCGAATTAATAATAAACAATCGTTTATGATGATAAAAGAGTAAAATTGTTTTATTTGAAAATGAAGATTAAGATTAAGCCAAAATTGAATAGAGATGTTATAACATTATTGATTTTTGTTGCCATTTTTCTAATAGCTACAATCATTTTGTTATGAAAATATCGGAGTCAGAAATTACCAAAATAGTCATACTTAAAATTGAAGTGAAATGAGAGTCTTTTATACAATTTTCCTGCTTTTATCGACATTACTGGTAGCAGCACAAACGGTAGCAAATACATTTTTATCAATCAATTTGGTTATCGACCAAGCGATAATTTTGCTGTGATTCGTGATCCTCAAATAGATTGGGATGCTTCTGAATCAATTAACCCTGGCACAACTTATACAGTTATAAATGTTTCAACATGTACATCTGTTTTTCAAGGAAGTCCAGTTGTTTGGAAGGGTGCTACTACACTCAATCAATCGGGGGATAAATGTTGGTGGTTCGATTTTTCAAGTGTCACAACTCCAGGTTCATACTCTGTTTTGGATGTTACAAACACGGTAAAATCATACAACTTTGACATAAAGGTTGATGTATATGGATTCCAAGTGGAACTACCAATAGTATCAGCAATTTAGATATTGGGAAAGGTTATTTACTGAAAGGAAATTAAATAATAAATATATGACAAGAAATACGATTTTGGTGCAAATATGTAGTTTGCTTATTTGTGTAAATATTTCAGCAAATACAGCATTTACTGGAATGCGTAATATCACCTCAATGCAGGTTACTGCCGATATGGGGCCAGGAATAAATTTATGTAATACGCTTGATGCTTATCCAAATGAGACGAGTTGGGGGAATCCTCTTGCAACTTTAGCGTTAATTACTTCATGGAAGCAAAAAGGGTTTAAAACAATCAGAATTCCTGTAACCTGGAAAGATCATATAGGAGCTGCACCCGATTATATAATTGATCCAACTTGGCTAGCACGAGTTGAAACGGTTGTAAATTATGCTTTTGCCAATGATATGTATGTCTGTTTAAATACACATCACGAAGATTGGATTCAACCTACCTATGCTAATCAGGCAACAGGTTCCGATAAGTTATTTAAAGTATGGACACAAATTGCTAATCGATTTAAAAGTTATGGTGATTATTTGATTTTTGAAACAATGAATGAACCCCGAGCCTATGGTTCTCCCGAAGAATGGACTGGAGGAAGTGCAGAACACCGTGATGTTGTTAATGCATTTAATTTGGTAGCTGTTAATGCTATTCGAAATACTGGTGGAAATAATGCGACAAGACATATTATGATTCCAACCTGTGGGGATAATCCAAGCATTGCAACTTTAAACGCTTTAGTAATTCCAAATAATGACAGTAGAGTCATCGTAACAGTACACATTTATGATCCTTATTTGTTTTGCTTGGCTTTACCTGGAGATTCTGCTTGGGGTACTGCTGCTGATAAAGCGGCTCTAGATGCTGAATTTAATGTCATTTATAATAAATTTATAGTAAACAGTCGTGCAGTAGTTGTCGGTGAATGGGGGGCGGAGTATAGGAATAATCCAACAACTCAGGCAATCTACAATGAATATTTTGTTAAAGCATGCCTTTCCCGACAAATGGCTGAAATAAATTGGATGTATGTTTTCGATAGAAATTCTCTCACATGGAATGTTCCTCTTGCTGTTGATGCAATAATTAAACCATACAATATCGCTTCGGTTGCTGTTACTGGTGTTGCAATAGACAAGACAATAGACACACTGTTTGTTGGAGATTCAATAAAGTTGACGGCAATGATTAACCCAATTAACGCAACCATTAATACTGTTAGCTGGACAACAAGTAACAATAGTATAGCAACAGTTAGTACAATAGGTATGGTAATGGGAATTGTTAAAGGTACTGCTACAATTACCGTAACAACTCTTGATAAGGGTAAAGCGGCAATTTGTACGATTATAGTTATTGATAAACCACAAACACCATATAATGGAATAGTTCATCATATTCCTGGCACTTTCGAGGTTGAAGATTTTGACGAAGGAGGTCAACAAGTTGCTTATTATGATGATAGTAATACAAATCAAGGTGGATTGTATAGAATTGCCGATCAGGTGGATATAGAAGGTAATGGAACGGGTGGTTATAGTATTGGCTGGTTCAATACTGGCGAATGGATGGAATATACATGCCATGTTGATAAAAAAGGGACATATCAAGCTGATTTTTTAGCTGCAACCACAAATGTAAACACTACAGGACATATTGAAATTAATGGAATTTCGCTTGGTGGAACTGTTGGTATTACAAATACTGGTGGCTGGCAAACATGGCAAATATTTTCAACAAAATCGTTTACACTTGATACTGGGACTTATGTTATTCGTTTCGTAAATGATGGAGTTTCTTTCAATATTGATAAAATCACAATTAACCTATTATCAAAAACGCAAACAATACCTTTAAAAAAAGGTTGGAATTTAATTTCAACGAATGTTGTACCCAATGATAGTACTATTGCAACGTTGTTTAGTGGTTTAGATGTTCAAGAAATAAAAACGATGGATGCTTTTTGGAGAAAAGGGTTAAATGTAATATTTAATAAATTGACAACCATTAATTCGGGAAACGGTTATCTGGTTAATATGAATGTTGCTGGTAATTTGATAATAAATGGTTTACCGTTAACAAATATAATATATCCTCCAGCTATTAAAACAGGCTGGCAATTTATAGGTTGTCCGTATCTGACGACTACAGCATTATCAACCTATTTCAATACAACCAACTGTGCTTCGATTAAGAATTTCGATGGTTTTTGGATACCAAATGGAACAATAAATAGTTTAAATAATTTAGATCTTGGCAAAGGGTATTTTTTGAAAGGAAAATAATATTTAAAATTAACCAGGATTGTATGTGCTATTTCCCATCTTGCAAATCCACACGTTCTATAGTGAACATATAATCTGGTTTTTCATTTCTATTTTATTACAACCTTAATATGAATAAATTAACTTTTTATTTTGTGATTTTAAAAACTTCCTTTTAAAATAGTATATATTTGTTTCAATTTGATACCTTATAAATAACACTACAATCTTTAATGTATCAATCCAAATTGTGTGTAAAATGTAGTTTTTTAACAATAGTATGAAAGTCAATTGTTTTATAAAAACAACGTTATTATTTCTTTTCGTTTGTAATTCACATTTGATAGCTGGTAATTTTTCATTTACCAATTATTCAACTTCACAAGGACTTTCTCATAAAACAGTAAATTGTATGTTGCGTGACCAAGATGGATTTCTTTGGATTGGCACAACACATGGACTTAATCGATTTGATGGATATGGATTTAAAAATATACATATTACTGATACAGACGGAACCTCTTCAGGAGCAAATATCATAAATGCAATAGCAGAAAACAAGGATGGTACTATTTTTATCGCAACAAAAAATGGATTAAAATATTTCGATAAAATCACAGAAAAAATTCATTCCATAGTATTTAAAAAAAATAAATACTGTGAATTTCAAACTGTAACTACCGATGAAAATGGGAATATCTGGACATGTAATCCAATGCATGGATTGTTTAAATTAACAAAAACAAACGGAATATACATATGTAAATTTGTTGATATAGCTTCAATTCTTGGAATTAAAAAAGGATTTACCATTTCAAAAATTATTTATTATGAACAGAACTTATGGATTTGTACAAATTTTGGAGTTATTACGTTTGATATACGAAATAGTAGGGCTTTAATATTACCATTAGGCTTTAAAGACTTATATATTCTTTCTGTTAAAATAGGTTTATCGCATGAACTTCTTATTACCTCTGCAGTAAATGGAATTTATCAATTAAATACTCAATCTCTTAAAGGTAAGTGGATAAGTTTTGCTAATTTAAAATCACAAAATAAAGAAATTAGCTGGCTTACAGATGCTATTCGATTACAAAACAAAGATTTATGTATTGCAACAACATCAGGATTATTTTCTCTGCATAATGATAGCATATCTTTGATATCGTCAAGTAATTCAACAACATCTGAACTACTTAAAATAGATGGTTCAACAGGTATATATCTAGATAAAGAGAATATCTTATGGGCAGGAACATTAAACTTCGGTATTTTTGCATTGAAAAACCATAAAAACAATTTTCAACAAATCAATATTTTTGATTCCAAAAATTACTCGCATTCATTGATTCAATCAATGAATGTCTTCAACGATAAATCAATTTTATATGGTGGACCTCGTGGACTATTTTACTTTAAAAATAAATCGAATGGGGTTGTGATTAATAAAATAACCAACAAATTTATTTCTAGTATTCAAACACTTGATGGGAAAAACTGTCTAGTTATAACCCTTGATTCTATTTTTACTTTTGATTCAAGAGATTTAAAACTTAAAAATGCTATAAAATACCACATGACATTCTGTGCAAGAAAAGCCAAAAATGATGTTTTATGGTCGGCATATTGGAGTCAAGGTATTAATGGATATAATCTTAAAACGAAACAAGAATATAAAATCACAATCGATTCCTTGGACTTATCCCGAAATTCGGCATACTGTATCACAAATGATAATGATGATGGTTCAATATGGTTGGGAACTTTTGGTTCAGGACTAGTTCATATTCAAAACCCAACTTCCAATAAGCCAATTATTACAAAATATACGCATAAAAGAGGTGTAAATTCAATAAGTCAAAATGAGATACTTACAATTCACGATGACAGTAGAGGAAATTTATGGATTTCAACGTATGGTTCGGGTATGGACTGTTTTAATAAGACAACGCAAAAATTCGAAACATATACAACTAGAAATGGATTACACAGTAATATGGTTGAGGCTATTAATTCCGACAAGAATGGGAATATTTGGATTGCTACCAATATTTTAAGTAAATATGATATTACTAATCACACATTTACAAACTTTCCAGCCTCTGAAGGTGTTCTTGATGAATTTAATGTTGGGGTTACTTGTAAAACATCTGATGGTCAGATATTCTTTGGAGGAAATGGCATTGTTTTCTTTGATCCCGAAAATATATTAACTATTTCAAATCCCAGCCAACCAATATTAACGTCATTAAAAATGTTTGGACTCCCAATTAAACCTGGCGATACCATTTATAACCAAGTGCCATATACAAAAGCAATCAGTTATTCCGATTCTTTAACGATACCTTATTCACTTCATAATTTTTCTATTGAATTTGCGAGTTTACAGTTTTTAATATCGTCCAATATTATCTATTCCTATATGCTTGAAGGTATTGATAAAGATTGGATTCCTGCTGGTTATAATAATCATATAGCATCGTATTCGGGTTTGGAACCTGGAACCTATATTTTTAAAGTGAAAGCAACAAATGGTAAAGGCGAATGGAGTAAACCAAGGATTCTAATAATTGAAATAGTTCCTCCATGGTGGAAAACTTGGTGGTTTAGAATTAGTTTATCTATTACATTTGTTTTATTGATTTTGTGGTATATAGCATATCGAATTAAAAAGGTTAATGTCGAAAATACAAAGTTGGAACAAATCATTAAAGTACGAACGTTTGAATTAAATAAAGCCAACGAGTTTTTACAAGAACAATCAGATGCTCTTCATAATCAAAATGATAATCTGAAAGAAAATCAGCTTGTTATCGAAATGAAAAATAATCAATTGGGTGAAGCTTTAGAAATGAAAGATAAACTTATTGGTATTATTGGACACGATTTCAAAAATTCTTTAACTGGTTTGCAAGGAAATGCAACCTTACTAAATCAAGATAGTACTGGTTTGAGTCCAGATAAAATTAAAAAATATTCATCAAATATATTGTCATCGGCTAATTCAATAATTAATCAAATGTTTGTAGTTCTCGATTGGGCTCAAGATCAAATGAATCAATTACGATATTCGCCTGTTGAAATAAATATTGAAGTATTGTTGGACGACGCAATTTCATTAATAAAAGAAAGTGCAATACAAAAACAAATAACTGTTACTACTCAATATGACTATTCTTCTAATGCACTTATTGACCCCCGAATGATTAGTACTGTGTTTCGAAATGTATTGACAAATGCAATAAAATTTACTCCTCGTAATGGGAAAATACATATCATTGTCCAAGAGAATATCACTGTTATAGATATAACTATTATCGATACAGGCATAGGAATGTCGGAAGATAAAGTAGCATCATTATTCATAAATCCCATTAATAAACAATCGACATTAGGGACTGAGAATGAAAAGGGGCTTGGTTTAGGATTAGTAATAAGCAAATCGTTTATTGAGAAAAATAATGGTTCAATAACTGTTACAAGTAAAGAAGGTGAAGGTTCAATATTTACATTAACCTTGCCAAAGGGTGAAAACGAAGCAACTCGTAAAATTGAATTACAAGATTTTGAACAAAAAATAAATGATCTCGATACAAATCAAATCGAACATTATACCGTTCTAATAATTGACGATAATAAAGAAGTTTTAGATGTTTTACATGACGTTTTCTCAAATAATTTCACCGTTATTTTAGCCAAAGATGGAGAAGAAGGATTATATCTTGGTCAAAATATGTTGCCCGATATCATTATCAGTGATATAAATTTACCCAAAATGAGTGGGATAGAAATTTGTAAATTATTTAAATCAGATCCACTTACTAATCATATTCCAATACTATTAATTACAGCACAAAAAGATACTGAAACTCAACAGGAAGCATATCTCTGTGGTGCAAATGATTTTATTGAAAAACCATTTAATACATATAATTTAAAACAAAAAGTTGTTGCCATTCTTGAAACAAGAAAGTTATTTGGTGAACAAATTCGAAAATCGATTGATGAAAAACGAGTTTTTGAAAT
>Ga0302288_1002396_pt1 | contig 11067 bp, 6 predicted proteins | sample III_Fen_N1_1_FD_194549 | JGI IMG/M metagenome (GOLD analysis project Ga0302288, IMG submission 194549) | Peat permafrost microbial communities from Stordalen Mire near Abisko, Sweden - III_Fen_N1_1 | ecosystem: Environmental > Terrestrial > Soil > Wetlands > Permafrost | place: Sweden: Abisko...
CTCTTTTTGAAGGCTTTTCGTAATAAATATTATCCCATTTTAGTAGAACGGCATATTCACTCGAAGCTTTATCGCCTTCAAGATAACCCTTAAGTACCCTGACAGGATAAAAGTCGTTTGACAATTGAAAATCCAGAACAGGATCGGAAATCTCCCTCGATTTGACTTTCTCGATATATTGTTTTGGACTTAATTCCGATTCATAAGTATGATAATTAGGTATCCTGCCCCCGAATTCAATTCCTTTTAAATTCAGCTTTTCGCAAAGTTCTTTTCTGTAATCATACAGCCTCCGGCCTAACCTGAGACCTCTGAATTCAGGTTTTATAAAAACATCAATGCCATATAAAGTATCACCGGTCTTGGTATGTGTGTCGAAAGTATAATTCCCTGTCACTCGTTTGTAGGTATGCAATTCATCAAACTGATCGTGATCGATAATGATCGACAATGCACAACCGGCAATATGTCCGTCGGCTTTAATAACAATTTGTCCTTCAGGAAATTTGTCAAGTAATGTCTGAATCTGATTTTCTTCCCAATATGGATTTGGAATAGCCATGTAAGCAATAATCATTGCCTGTTTTAATTCCTGATAATCGTCTATCGTCAAAAAATCAAGTTCTATATTTTCTATTTTTTGTGTCATTTAATCAATTGATAATAATTTGTTGATTTTCTATCATCGAAATCTAAGGTTAAATTGTACTGTCTGTGTAACAGGCACAAAATCCAATGACTTTGATAATGATAATATCCGGTTTAAATTAATACATTCTTAAGAATGCTGGTAGTAGGGTGATATATTCAATCCCTACTTTACAAAGGTACTATATTTCAGTCATAAAAGTCTGAATTGAGAGATTTCAATCCAACTATTAAAGATTGAAGGGTGAAATTTAATTTTCACCACATAGATACTCTTTGTTTTTGGGGATTTGAACGGGATGTAAATTAAACATGAATGAAATCAGATGAAAATTCAGTTGAAATAAAAACAACAATTTCCTGATTTAAAAAAGGAGTCAACCCTGATAACCAACGTGCAGATAATTGTAGCAATCCTAACCGGTTTTTTCTGTATAAAGAAGCAGGAAAGTATATTTGTAGATTATTGATAAATAATTTGCACTTTCCTGACAGGGCAAGCGTTGAAGTAACCCAAAGCGCCATTGGTAATGTTTGAAACAGGATTGGCAGGTGATGCATTCTGTCCGCCTTCACTATTTGCGGTACGGAAATAATCAAATACCCCTTTATCAAGACATTCCAGCCAGACGTCTATTTTGTCTCCTTTCTCCAATTTCGGTTGTGTAACTGTCGGAGTTATATTCGTTGCATTAAATGAATAACTTATTGTATCAGTTATACTGGCATTCTCACTGAATACACTAAAAGAAGTTGCTTGTTTTCCATTTAAAAAATGGATGACCCTGTAATAATTTTCTGTACCTGATATATTTATAAAGTTTATAGCAACTAATTTCATTCCTCCAAACTGAGCTTCTTTAAAATATGTAGTATCTATAGTTGTCGCCTGATGCATAGTAGAACTGGCAGTATAAGTTTTACCATCCACAACGACAGTTAGTTTATAAGTCCGACCCGGTACGCCCTGAATAGTAGCTGTAAAATATGTTCCAGCTATCCCTTGTGATAATACTTCCGTGTTACCTGCATCATCACTGATACTGACAGTGGCATTTGTTACTGCAGGATAGACATTCAGGGCATCAAAATTTACAGTTTTCGATACGGTTACTTCAAAAGGACCGGGCTGATCGTATATATTACCCTGAATGACCAACTGAGGGGCTGATGAACTTAAATCAACATGAATTACCTTTTGGCAGGAAGTCAGTGAGATCAATCCTAAAACAACAACAAACAGAATAGTTCTATATTTTCTCATGAGGTTAAAATTTAAAATTGTACGAGAAGGATGGAACAAATTTAAACAGAGTTGTCTGTACAGCTTGCGTTTTTGTGGGATCGTTCTCGTCGTTTTTGAAACTGATCGTATAGGCATTTTCCTGCCCGTAAGCATTATAAAGTGAGAATGTCCAACTGGATTCAAAGGTCTTAGTCTTCTTCACAATCCATGTTGCACCCAGATCGAGGCGGTGATAAGATGGCATTCTGTTTGCGTTCCGGTTTGAATATAGCAACACCGTTTTACCATCGATTTCATATTTTCCTGTTGGAAAAGTGACTGCATTCCCTGTGTTATAAACCCAGGTGGCTGATAGAGTCCAACGTTTGCTCAGTTCGTACATTCCAACGATGGATATATCATGGGTTCTGTCCTGCCGGGCAGGGTAATAATTTCCATTATTTATACCGGTGAATTTTCGTTCGGTTCGTGACAGGTCGTAACTGATCCAACCATTAAACCTTCCGTATTTCTTTTTCAGAAACAATTCCAGCCCATAAGCCCTTCCCGATCCGAAAAGGATTTGTGATTCAATGTTTTCATTGAAATTCAGTTCAGCACCATTTTTATAATCAATCTGGTTTTGAAGGTATTTATAATATATTTCAGCAGAAAATTCATACATATTATCATTTAAATTGCGGTAATATCCAAGTGAAACCTGATCGGCAATTTCGGGTTTTACGTTACTACTGCTTGGTATCCACAAATCGGTGGGATTACCAGATGTAGAATTGGAAATCAAATGAAGATTCTGAATGTTCCTTGAATAGGAAGCTTTCACAGAACTTAGTTGATTCAGAATATAATTCAATGTGACGCGGGGTTCAAGATTGAAATATGTTTTTACAAATTGACCGGTCCTGTAATAAGTAGTGTCTTTTGGACTCCCGATCGAATCATAGGAGTAAAAATTACCGGGTCCGATTAAACTGAAGGCACTGAACCTGGCACCATATTCAGCACTGAATTTATCAGAAAAAGTATATTGGTGCGAAACATATATGGCATTCTCCCATGCATATTTATTTGTTAGTGTTTTCAGATCTATATTACTGCTTGCAGTGATTGCTCCGGGTATTATTTTGTGATAAATAGAATTAAAGCCGAACTTTAGCGTATTGTTTGATCCTGAGAATAATTGAAAATCCTGTTTTAAACTGAAATCCTGAATCCGGGAAATGATATTTAAATTTACTCCATTTGTAATGTTTATTCTGTAATCATAATTGCTGAAAATAAATGAACTGTTCGAGAATAAACGATCCGAGAATAAATGATTCCAGCGAAGTGTTGCGGTACTGTTTCCCCAATTGATTCCAAAAGTGTTTCCAAGTCCAAGTACATCTTTCCCGAAATATCCCGACAGGAAAATCCTGTTTTTATTATCCAGCTTGTAATTTGCTTTTACATTAAAATCGTAAAAATACAGTTGAGCCTTATTCAAGGTCGTATCTTTCGATAGCTTCAGGAACAAATCGGCATATGTTCGTCGTGCAGATACAATAAAAGAACCTTTATCGCTGATTAAGGGTCCTTCAATGGTCAGACGCGACGAAATAAGACCAATACCACCGTTCACACTGATTTTTTTATCATTTCCATCATTCATTTTGATGTCAAGTGTCGACGAGAGTCTCCCACCATATTCAGCAGGTTCATTGCCTTTATAAACAGAAATATCTTTTATGGCATCCGAATTGAAAACAGAAAAGAAACCCATCAAATGCGATGCGTTGTATACAGTTGCTTCATCCAGAAGTATTAAATTCTGGTCGGCAGCACCACCTCTGACGTTAAACCCGCTACTCCCTTCACCGGCTGATTTAATACCAGGCAGTAACTGAATGGTTTTCAATACATCTTTTTCACCAAACAGGACAGGGATGTTTTTAATATCTTTCGTATCAAGTGTTTGAACTCCCATCTCAAGTTTGGTAATATTGTCATTTTTTCTTTTTGAGGTTACGACTACTTCACCGAGTGCATTGTCCTCCGGTTCCAGCAGAAAATCAAATTTCCTTGGCTGGGTCAAATCGATCTGCAGTACCTGTGGTTCATAACCCATATATTGTACGGTAATTTGATATTGACCTGATGGTAGCGTGATTGAATAAAAACCGTATGAATTTGAAGCTGATCCTTTAGAGGATAATTCTTTTACCGAAACTGTCGCTCCAATCAGATCTTCTCCTGTTTTGGAGTCCCTGATATAACCGCTGACTGTCATCAGATCCCCCGCAAAGACAGGATGTAGGAAGAAAAAAAGCACTATGAAAAAACAAATGAAATTTTTATTCATATTTTTGTTTTGAAAATCAGAAAGCAATTTTTATAACTTAAAAAGTATCAGGGAATAATTTAAGTAATTTGTGCAACTAAGTAATTTATAATTATTTAGTTGTGTTCTGTAATATTGAATTAAATTTCTACAACACATAACTATGACTACCCTAAGAGGGTAGGAAAGAGGTCCTGTTTTAGAAGTAATAAAATATGACCTTTTATTGTTCCGGCAACTTAAATTTGTGATTTTTACAATATAGCCGATTATACAATGTCATTGATGGAATTATTCAATCTTCAGAAAAAGGTAATAAAGATATTATTTTAAAATGGTTGAATCAATTATTTCGGCCCTGTATTTTAAAACTTAGAGACTGTTCACCAATTTTCCCTCAATAACACCTGTAAGTCAGATTTTTAAATCAATTCGAAATCAGAAAACCTGTTAATTGATTTACGGCAATTTGAAATATCTTCAAAATCTAATACAAAGTAATAAATTATAAAGTTCTTAATACATATAAATTCGACTAAAATGTGAATTCTATTGATATTTTGCTGATTTTTAATCAAAATTTTATTCACATTTGTAAAATATCCTGTATGTTGACAGTGATGTTACTCTAAAATCGACCCGAATTATATTTTTTTAATCATCTTAAGGGCCTAAATGAGTCATTTCAGGTTTCAATATTACCGCTTCGGTAGTTGTCAGAATAATAATTGTCTTTTTAACCATAATTTTGTAGCTCGAAAGATGTAATTGTGATTTTAGTAAAATAAAGGTTTTCAGGATAAAAAATAGAATATATGGAACAAACTAAAAGTCTTTCAAATATTAAAATATTGAAAGTAATTTCAGCAGATATTGAGTACCCGGACAGAGAAATAAAATCAGATAAAACTGAAAGTCTTTCAACAGCTGAAGTATTGAAAGTTATTTCGGAAGATAGAGAACGCACTAATTTATTAAGAAAACCCGAACAAATAACAATAGCTTATCTGGTTAAACGCATACCTGATTGGATAAGCTCTGATATGCTGACAGGTATCGGTTTTTTTGGCAATGTAATTACTTTTCTTAGTTTTTTATTGGCCGATTATGTGAATCCTTATTATCTATTACTTGGGATAGCAGGATATGCCATTAGCTGGTTTGGTGATTCTCTCGATGGAAGAATCGCATATTACAGACATAAATCAAGAAAATGGTATGGTTTCGCACTAGACATTACTGTCGATTGGTTGGGAATTGTATTGATGGGATTAGGCTTTGTCGTTTATGTAGATGGTCCATGGGAGATTGTTGGTTTTGCATTCGTTGTATTGTACGGTTGGGAAATGATTACTACTCTGCTCCGATATAAAATTACCGGGGTATACTCCATTGATTCCGGTCTTTTTGGACCTACTGAAGTCAGAATTATTATCTGTTTGATTTTACTTTCTGAAGTTCTTTTTAAGGGATCGATTTTATACATATCTTCAATTGTTACCATTGCACTTTTTGTAATGAACATCATTGATACAAAAAAACTATTAAAAATGGCAGATGAAAAAGATATTAAAGAAAAGGAGCAGGCTTGCAGAAAGTAGTTTACTTTCAAGATTAATTATTTTTATAAAAGCCCAACTTTCAGCTTTTTTAGGAGGAATAACTGATTACACAATCATGTTGTTTTTTACGGAAGTTTTCCATGTTCATTATACTATTTCAATTGTTATTGGAGGAGTGGTTGGGGCTGTAATCAATTTCAGTCTCAATAATAAGTGGACCTTTCATTCAAAAGATATTCCCTATAAAAACTCCATGCGCAAGAAATTGTTAAAGTTTGTTCTGGTTGTTATTAACAGTATTTTCTTGAAATCTATGGGAACTTATGCAATAACTACATTCCTGATGATTGATTATAAGTTTAGCAGAATTATTACCGATCTCATAGTCTCCATTGGTTTTAACTACACACTACAACGATTTTGGGTTTTTAAAAAGGCCAAAAAACAGGTTGTTCAGAATCCGGATTGATATACCCGGATAAATAAATTTTAAATAATATACTTAAACTATAGATAATCAATAGACTATATTGTTTTATTTATCAACAGACCAGGTCTATTGTCTGTCACATAGTAATTATGAAAAATAAGTATTCTATTCCCGAGAACGTTATAATGAATATAAAAACATCCATTCTAGGCATCTTTCTTATTTTTTTACCTTTCCTGGCTTATTCCGAATCAGCCAATGTTAACAACATAAAAGGTAAGGTTATAGATATGGAAAATAATAAGCCGCTCGCCTTTGTCTCCATACATTTAATCGAAACAGGATTTGAAACACGGACTGATGCATCCGGCGAATTTAAGATTAACATTAAGAATTTCACACTTCCTAAAAGTAAAGCAAAAGTTTCGTATATCGGATATAAAACCCAGATCGTTTCATTATCGGCGAGCGACTTGTCGACCACAATTAAGATGAGCCGTCAAATACAAAATCTGAAGGAAATTGTAGTAAAAAAACAAAAGTATCAAAATAAGAAAAATCCTGCAGTAGAATTAATCGAAAAGGTCATTGAAAATAAAAAGTACAACAGAAAAGAGGCATTGGATTATTACGAGAATGAGAAATACGAGAAAATTCAGTTTGCGATCAATAACATTACACCTGATTTTCAGAAAAAGAAAATATTCAGGCATTTTCAGTTTGTATTTGAAAATATTGATTCTCTAAAGAATAACGGTACTAAAATCCTACCTGTATATTTAAAAGAGGACATTTCAGATATTTATTATCAAAGATCACCACGAAAACTAAAAGAAATTGTAAAGGCCCACAAAGCAGTTTCATTTGCCGGATTCGACAACAACGGTATTGAAGATAATATTAAATACCTGTATCAGGATATTGATATTTATTCAAACAATATATCCTTATTGTCCAATCAGTTTTTAAGTCCGATAGCCGGAACTGCTCCAAACTTTTACAGGTATTACATTCAGGATACCATTCAATTGGGTAACTCCAAAGTCGCCCGAATGTATTTTGGTGCCCGCAACAAAGAAGATATGCTCTTTCAGGGCTATTTATATATTCTGCTTGATGGAAGCTATGCGGTCAGAAAAATTGAATTAACCACAAGCAGAAACATTAATATAAACTGGGTTAAGGATATCAAGATTGTTCAGGAGTTTGATAAGGTGAATAATAAAACCTGGATGTTGTCTTCGGATCAGATATCAATGAACTTTGGGCTGACCAAAAAAGGACGCGGTATTTTCGGACAAAAAATTGTTTCGTATTCTAACTATCAACTTACACCAGGCCTTAAAGGAGACAGCATCCTTAATGGACCAAAGATTCATCTGGCAAAAATTACCGGTCCGCAAAGCGATGAATACCTGAATAATCACAGACATGAGCAACTTACCAGGTCGGAAGAAGGAACCTATACGGCCATGGATAGTGTGCAAAAGGTACCGGTATTTAAGCGTGTTATGGATTTAGCTTCCATAGTCATGTTTGGATATAAAGACCTGGGATTGTTTGAAATAGGTCCCATCAACACTTTTTATATGTATAATCCGATTGAAGGATCGAGATTAAGATTTGGCGGACGAACAACCAATAAATTCAGTAGAAAATTAAATATGGAAACATATCTTGCTTACGGGTTTAAGGATGAGCGGTTTAAATACTACCTGGGAGGTACCTGGTCATTTACGAAACAGAACCTACAGGAGTTTCCGGTTAAAACTTTAAAAATAAGTTATCAGAACGAAACTCAGTTACCCGGTCAACAAATGCAGTTTTTAATGGAAGACAACTTCCTTTTATCGATAAAAAGAGGAGAAAACGACAAAATATTTTACAATAAAACATTTACAATTGAACATTTAAACGAATTTCAGAACCACTTTTCGTATACACTTGGTTACAAGTTCAATAACATGGCTCCGGGCGGAAAGCTGGATTATAATTACACAAACTATGCAACTGGTGTAAATGACGTTAGTAGTTTAAATGTTTCGGAATTCTATCTCAATTTACGCTATGCACCTCACGAAAGTTTTTATCAGGGTAAAACATTTAGAATCCCTTATTACAGTAGATTTCCAATTTTTGAATTGAGAATTAATGCCGGTTCTAAGGCATGGGGCAATGATTATGACTACCAGACTTTACGGTTCAATATTAAAAAGCGTTGTTATTTTTCAGTGTTGGGATATTCCGATGTTGTATGGGAAGCAGGGAAAATTTTTGGAAAAGTACCCTATCCGCTTTTAAATATTCCGCAGGCTAATCAAACTTATTCATATCAAATAGAGTCGTATAATATGATGAATTTCCTTGAATTTGTAACCGATCAATATACATCATTGCTGATTGATCATACTTTCAATGGATTCTTCTTCAATAAAATCCCTGTAATTAAGCATCTAAATCTGAGGGAGATGCTAACATGTAAAATTTTATACGGTAATCTGACGAAAGAAAATGATCCTGCCCAACAAAGTGACTTATTTAAATTTCCGGTTCAGCCTGACGGGACACCTGTAACTTATACGCTAGGTAAAGTCCCTTATATTGAAGGAAGTATTGGAGTCGGGAATATATTCAAATTATTCAGAATTGATTTAGTACGACGGTTTACGTATTTAAATAACCCGAATGTTTCTATGTACGGAGTCAGAGTACGGTTCAGACTCGATTTTTAGACTGTGTAAAATATCAAAATAATGATTGTTACTTATCAATCATCAGTATGTTTATTAAAATTCAAAATCAATCCTGATCGGGTAATTCTTTTTTTTTTAGAATTACCCGGTTTTTCATAGTGTTGGAAAGACTTATAGAAGTTAAATGCAATTGAAAATTCATTCAGTAAGAAAGAATAGATATGGTCATTAACTAGCTCTGTATTCACATCTTGGTAAACAACTTTCTTATTAAAGTTCTGAATTTGTCATTTCAGTATTAAAAATTGTCGCTTCAGTATTTATTTGTGTTATTAAACATGTTTTTCGGCATACTTTTGCATCACAAAACAATATATCTCTCATTTATGAAACGAACAACTTTTTCAATCCTACTCTTTCTGATTTGTGCACAGATGATGTTCGCCCAGGAAAGTAAAACCACCCAATTATCGTTGCAACAATGTGTGCAAATGGCGGTGAAGAAAAACATCAATGTGAAGACTGCCCGCATTGACGACCAAAAAAGCAAATACAAAATGGATGAAGGCTTTGCTGCATTATTCCCAAAGATCAATTTTAGTAGCAGTTTAACCGATAATGTCCTGTTGCCAACTACCGTTATTCCCGGTGAATTTCTTGGTCACGCTGCGGGAACCATGATTCCATTACAAATGGGAAGCAGGTACAGTGAAACGACCATGTTGTCTGTCAGTCAGGTTTTATTCAACCAAACAGCTCTTACAGCAGTCAAATTATTAAAAATGTCATCAGGGTTAAGCGGATTGAGTGTTGAAAAAGCAAGCGAAGATATTGCGTTCGAAGTGGCTAAACTCTACGCGCTGGAGCAGACTACTGCTGAACAACGTAAACTGATTGACAAAAATATTTTACTCATTGAACGTCTGAGAGATATTACCAAAATAACCGTTGATAATGGAATAGGTAAACAAGTTGACCTCGACAGGGTGAATGTTAATCTTGAAAATCTTTATACACAACAAAGTAATACACAAGCTGCACAGGAACAGCAATTGAACATGATTAAATACATGCTCGAAATGCCGGTGGATCAAACCATTCTGTTAACTGATTCGGCTGATATGCAATTAATGAAAGACGAACCTGTATTACAAACGGATTTTTCGAATCATGTGACAATTCGTCTACTCGAATCGCAAAAAGATATAAGCTTGTTAAATAAAAAAATTATTACGAACGGCTATCTTCCTACACTGTCTTTATCAGGACAGGCAGCCTACCAGGGTCTGCAGGAAAAGTTTGGTACCTATTTCAAAAGCAGTAGTGACAACAAGTGGTATCCGTATGCCAATTTTGCAGTGACCCTTTCGATTCCTGTTTTCGATGGATTTGAAAAAAGATCGAAATCACGTCAGGCAACTATGGACATACAGAAAGCACAGGAGATTCTGGATGATACCAAGGAAAGTTTCAGTATGAATTACAAGAATGCCATGAATAACTACGTGAATAACAAAAGTACGGTTCGCCGTCAGAAACAGAATCTGGAACTGGCCGAAAAAGTATACAAGGAAACAACTCTTAAATACAAAGAAGGAATGGCAGCCATGAGCAGTTTATTACAGGATGAAATGAGCCTGAGCAGTGCTCAGGGAGAATACCTCTCAGCATTATACAACTTCAAGGAAGCCGAACTGAAAATTATGTCATTGAATGGTGAAATTAAAAATCTGATCAACTAATAAGAATAAAGTTTGCACAATCAAAAAATACTGGAATAAAAAAAACAAACAAGATAACAAGATGAAAAAGAAAACAATCATCATCGTAGCAACATTAGTTGTGCTACTCGGAGCTATGGTAATAACACTGGCATCCAACAAAAAAATTATCGACGAAAACAAGCAGGTTAAAACTACTGAAACGAATGTTGCAGTAACATTAGCTACGACCGAGATGAAAGAAACAAATGCAAACATGGAACTTGTAGGAACAGCCCAGGCTAATAAAGAAGTGGATATAGCTTCCGAAGGTTCGGGCAAAATTGTTCAGGTAAGCTTCAAAATGGGAGATTTTGTTGCCAAAGGAAAAGTTTTGGCCAGAATAGATGATACGTATAAACGTCTTGCTTACGAAAATGCAAAACTGAATTTCAACAAGTGCAAAGA
>Ga0302288_1002397_pt1 | contig 11067 bp, 6 predicted proteins | sample III_Fen_N1_1_FD_194549 | JGI IMG/M metagenome (GOLD analysis project Ga0302288, IMG submission 194549) | Peat permafrost microbial communities from Stordalen Mire near Abisko, Sweden - III_Fen_N1_1 | ecosystem: Environmental > Terrestrial > Soil > Wetlands > Permafrost | place: Sweden: Abisko...
GCTCGAAAATGAAAAAGTTCGCACGCTTTGCCAGAAAAAGTTTACTCAGGTCATGTTTGGCGATGCACATCCTTATGCCATAAATAACAAACTTGAAGATTTCGATGTAATTACACGCGACGATTTGATGGAGTTTTACCGTACGTTTTACCATTCCGGAAATTGTCACATTATTGCAGCCGGAATCATTGATGAACAAGTTCTTGGACTTTTGGATAAATATTTTGGCGGCAACGACTGGGCTCAAAATCAAGCGGTCAAACCAGAATATGCTATTTGTACCGATCCGGTAAAAATGCATCATGTCGAAAAAGCGGGTGGCATACAAACGGCCATTCGTATGGGTAAGTTCTGGGTCCCGAAAACGCATCCTGATTTCCATGCTTTGTCTATTTTGGTTACTATTTTTGGTGGTTATTTTGGGTCGCGACTCATGACCAATATTCGGGAAGAGAAAGGTTATACTTATGGAATCGGGAGTTTTGTTTTGACACTGAAGAAGGCCAGTTATCTGGTTATCTCAACCGAAGTTGGTAACGAATATGTTGAACCGACACTTGCCGAAATTGCTGTGGAAATGAGTAAACTTCAGACCGAACTGGTGTCTGAAAATGAGTTGGAAACCGTTAAAAGTTATTTGTTGGGCGAGTTTCTGCGCGATTTTGACGGACCTTTTGCATTGGCTTCCAGTTTCAAGGCCATCAACGATTTCGATCTGGATTATACTTTTTACGACGAGGCATTGAAGGTACTTCGAAACATTACATCAGCAGAACTCATGCAACTTGCACAACAATACCTGAACCCCGAAGATTTCTATACCGTTGTGGCCGGAAGCAACTCAATTTGAAAATTAACCTATTTGAAAATTATATTGTCAAAATTTACAATAATAGCGAGATGATTCGGTTTACATATTAAGATCGTTCATTTGTAAAAAATGAACGATCTTAATTTATATCAGACCTAGATATTTAACCATGAAAAAATTAAAAATTACCGTCTTCCTCTGTTTATTATTTTGTTCATTCAACTTAATTGCCCAGGATACCATCCCGGTTTCTGAAGCAAGTTCAAAAACCACATTGGGATTAGGCCTCGGGCTTGATTATGGCGGTGTAGGTGCAAATATGCTGGTTTACACCAACAAAAATATCGGATTCTTTGGAGGCTTTGGATATGCTGTGGCCGGAATTGGATTCAATGCCGGTACCAAAATCAGGATTGTATCGGAGAAACATTTTACCGACCCTTATTTTCTTGCCATGTATGGCTACAATGCTGCAATAAAAATAAAGGGCGCTGAGGGGTACAATAAATTGTTTTATGGACCAACATTTGGATTTGGTCTCGATTTCCGAACCAAGCGGGTGAAAAAGGGCTATTGGACCGTGGCTTTGTTAGTACCAATCCGAAATTCGGCAGTAAATGAATATATTGATGCCATGAAAAGTGATGGCGTTGAATTTAAAAATGAGCTACTCCCAATAACATATTCCATTGGATATCGATTTACAATGAAATAATCCGAAACTGGGTTACAAAAACCTGAAGAATTTGAAATAAAGCCTTTTATCAACTTGAGGACGCAAATTGCGTCCTTAGAAAAAAAGTTTATTTAAAGCGGTTGAATAAAGGACGAAAATCCGGAGTTCAGCCGCTTTTGTGTGTGTTTTGTATAATAATTTGTCGTAACTTATTGCATCTGAAAACTGAAAAAAAAATACCTTCAAACGGAGCTTCAAATTATACAAAATAAAATCTACGAGATTCGTGGACAAAGGGTAATGCTGGATTTCGATCTGGCAGAGATGTACCAAGTTGAAACCCGGGTATTAAACCAATCTGTCAAAAGAAATATCAAGCGATTTCCATCCGATTTTATGTTTCAACTCACAAACCTCGAGTTCGAAAACTTGATATCACAATTTGTGACATCAAGTTGGGGTGGAGTTCGGAAACTTCCTTATGCTTTTACCGAGCATGGAGTAACAATGCTTGCGAGTGTCTTACGAAGCGACAAAGCAATCGAAATTAACATCCAGATCGTAAGGGCATTTATTGCATTGAGGCAATATGCTTTGGGCTATGCCGAACTCAACCAAAAACTCGAAAGCTTTATGATTGAAACCAATATGCAATTCAACGACATTTACCGGGTACTTACCGAGATGGCAAGCCAAAAGGAATCGGGAAAACAACGAAAACCTATTGGATTTTGACGAAATAATAAAGATTTCCAAGGCGGCTGAACAACGAATGAAAATCCGGAGTTCAGCCGCTTTTTTTTCAAATGTCCGATTTTTTACACGAACGGTAGGTATTAGCATATGAAACAACTATTTTTTCCAAATCAGTTTCATTTCTATCGTAATGTTTTGAAACAGAATAATTATCGAAATGCTATTTTTATATTTCAAAATACTTAATACCTTGGTGGTGAAAAGAATTAGAGGGAGGTTGTGCTGCTTATAGGATCAACCTTCTATGAGATTCTATAAAATGGCCTTTAAGTATTAGCCCTGTACTATGAAAAACCAAAACAACTCCGAAGGCGAAATCTCTCAACTTCGCCAACAGGCAGAAATGCAAGTGCAGCCCGCTGTTTACAAATCCCAACTTTCCGAAGCAGAAACCCAAAAGCTGCATCACGAACTTCAGGTGCATCAAATCGAGTTGGAAATGCAGAACGAACAACTTCAGGAGTCCATATCAGCAACTGCGACAGATATTACCGAGCGCAAGAAGGCCGAACAGGAATTAAAAGATAGCGAAGAAAAATATCGGTTTATGTTTGCCAACAATCCACAGCCCATGTGGATTTTCGACGTTGAAACCCTTGCTTTTCTGGAAGTAAATCAGGCCGCCGTCATTCATTATGGCTATTCGGCAGATGAATTTTTAACGATGACGCTGAAGGATATTCGCCCTGTAGAGGATATCCCAAAACTCCTGAAAAGTGTTGAATCAACGAATCCTGAATATAATGAACCGGGTGAATTCAGGCACATTAAAAAGAACGGTGAAGTAATAGATGTACAAATCACCAGGCACGATGTGACTTTCAACGGACGAAGGGCACGACACGTTTTAATCAACGATGTTACCGAACGCAATCGTGCAGAAGAAGCTCAACGTCAATCTCAGCTTTTTCTGAACAGCATCATTGAAAATAGTCCGAACATGCTATGGATTTCTGATGAAAATGGAACCATGATCCGAATGAATCAGGCATGTCGTGAACAACTTCATATTAAGGACGAAGAGGTAGTAGGCATTTATAACATCCTAAATGATAATCTTATTAAGGAACAAGGATTACTGCCGCTGGTTAAAGATGTTTTTGAGAAGGGTGCTACCGTTCGGTTTGAGATTTCATACGATACGGCAGATGTTAAAAGTGTAAACCTGGAAAAAACAACTAAGCTTTTTCTGGATGTTAACATTTCACCCATATTTGATCTTCATGGAAAAGTAATCAATGCCATTATTCAGGAAATTGATATCACGGAACGTAAAATGGCAGAAGTGGCATTACTCAAAAGTAAGCAACAATACGACGATCTGGTTTCAAAAATTCCGGTCGGTGTATATATTTTGCATACCAGGCCAGATAGCGCTTTTGCACTCGATTATGCCAGTCCCCGCATGGCCGAAATGCTCTGTTTAAGTGCTGAAAGTTTACTCGCTGATAACCAAACCGTTTTTAAAGCCATTCATCCGGATGATATGGTTGGCTTTCGAACTTTGAGCCAGGATGGAATCAATCAGCATCGGCCATTTAATTGGAAGGGGCGTATTGTGGCCGATGGAAATATTAAATGGATGCATTTCAGGTCGACACCTGAACCGATGGGAAATGGTGATATCTTGTGGCATGGCCTAATTGTTGACATCACCGAACGGGTGAATGCAGAACAGGAAATCAGTCTGAAAAACAAAGAGCTTTCAGATCTTGTTGCTGAAAAAGACAAGTTCTTCTCCCTACTGGCACACGACCTGCGCAGCCCTTTTAATTCAATTCTTGGCTTTACACAGATGCTCGATGAAGATCTGCCAACAATGGAGTTTGATCAAATTAAGCACATCGCATCTGTTTTGCGTAATTCGGCTTTCAGTGCTTACAGCTTACTCGAAAATTTGTTGGAGTGGTCGCGAATGAAAAGAGGGATGACCAGTTATAATCCGGAAACATTTAAACTTAGATCCAAAATAGAAGAATCGCTGCAGTCGGTTATGGAATTGGCCACGAAAAAGTGGATTGAGGTTAGTATGAATGTACCGGAAGATTTGCAGGTTCTGGCCGATCAGAATATGTTGGGCTCTATCATCCGCAATTTAACAACGAATGCGATAAAGTTTACCCCCAAATATGGAACTGTTTTGTTTTCAGCCCAGGTCAATGACGACCAGAACATCGAAATTTCAATAAAAGATTCAGGTATTGGAATGAATCAAAACATTTTAAATAAGCTCTTCAGTAATGATGAGCTCACTAATCGCAAAGGCACTGACGGTGAATCAAGCTCTGGCTTGGGCCTTATTATCTGTAAGGATTTCGTTGAAAAACACGGTGGCAGAATTTGGGCAGAAAGCGAAGAAGGGAAAGGCAGTACATTTTATTTTACGCTGCCGCAATACATGAAAGTGTAACTTTTTGGATTAAATGACAGGAATTATGAATAAAATTAAAAAAGCAATTCAATATATTTTCGCCGAAGATGAAGGTTTCTCATTGGAGAACCGGCTGTTTCTATCGTCAATTGTTGTTGGAATATTGACAAGTCTGGTAGGTTCTGTTCTTAATTTAGTACTTGTTACCTCCATAACTGCAGCTATTATTCCTGTTTTCTTGTCTGCCTTAATGTTAGTCGTCTATTATTTTGTCAGATTTAAACACAATATTGAAGCCTTTAAAGTTCCTCTATTCATCATTGCTCTATTGGGTATTTCAGTAATCTGGGTGTTTAACGGTGGTATAAACGGGTCGAATATCATGCCTGGCTTTGTTATTCTGATTCTCGGATTAGTCGTTTTTCCTGATAAAAAGAAGAAATATGTATTTCTGATTTTTGTGGCACTCAATATTGTTATATACCTCATTCAATTTTACCGCCCCGATTTAATAACCAATTATACTTCAGAGACCGACCGCTGGATCGATTCGCTCTTCGCAGTAATCTATTCTTCATACTTCATTTTTCTGATTGTGAAATTTGTCCACAATCATTATACTTTAGAAAGAACCCGCTCAGCCGAAAGCGAAATTAAACACCGCTTATCTGAAGAAAACCTTGCGGAAGCCCAGCGAATTGCCAATGTAGGGAGTTGGGAGTGGGATTTGAATACAAATACTGCAAAATGCTCGAAAGAGATGCTTCGGTTGTTCGATATAGATACTGAGGCATTTGACGGTAATCCGGAATCTCTGATGAAAAGGGTTCATCCTGATGATGTTCCGTTTTTCAAAGAAAGTTTGTACAAAAACTTTGATCGTGAAAATTCACCTTCAGTTGAATACCGGATTATTCACAGGGATTCCTCTGTCCATCAAATATTGGCCGAGACCCGTATCGATGTTGATCATGCAGGCAATTCAGTCAGGAGTATTGGCACGGTGCAGGATATAACTAAACGCAAACAGGTGGATGACGCACTGCGGGCCAGCGAAAGATTTTTAAAAGAAACTCAGCTTATTGCACGGCTTGGAACTTATACTCTTGAAGTAAATTCGGGCAAATGGACAAGTTCTGAAATGCTTGATACTATTTTTGGAATTGAGCCTGATATTGATAAAACGATTGAAACCTGGGGTTCCATTATTCATCCGGAATGGCAGCAAATCATGACCGATTATTTTAGTCAGGAAGTTATAGGTCGCTACTCCAATTTTGATAAAGAATATCAGATTATCAGGCAAAATGATCGGGAGGTGCGATGGGTTCATGGAAAAGGTGAGTTGAAATTTGACGATCAAAATCGGCCAATCGTAATGCTTGGTGCCATACAGGACATCACCGAGCGAAAACAAGCTGAAGAGACTTTACGCAGTAGTGAAGAGAAATACAGGGCGGTGGTGGATAATGGCTTTGAAGGAATTTTAATTATTAATTTTGAGGGAACAATCCTGTTTGCCAATCCATCGTTAATCAGAACATTTGAATATGAAAATCTTGACGGAATAGTCGGGAAAAGTATGTTTAATTATATCGCTCCTGAATCTGTTCCTCAGGCCATTGAAAATCTCACACAAATGGTTCAGGGCGCAGAACTTCATTTGGCGCATTATTTTGGCATAACCTCGAAAGGAAACAAAATCCGATTTGAATGCATTGGTAAAATAATTGACTATAATGGCGCAAAAGCTGATATCATTTCGGTACGCGACATAACTGCAAAAAAACTAGCAGAAGAAGCGCTTCAAAAGAGTGAAGAAAAATATCGTGCCATTTTCGAGAATGTTCAGGATGTATTTTACCAATCCGATTTATCGGGGATAATTTGCGAAGTTAGTCCATCGATTAAACATTTTGCTGATTTCAACAGGGAGGAGTTAATTGGCACTCCAGTCTCCGATCTTTATTATTATCCTGATGAAAGGGAAATCCTGATGAAAGCTATTCTAAAAAATGGTGAACTCAGAGATTACGAATTAACATTGAGAACCAAACATGACGAAATGATGTATGTTTCGCTCAATGCAACCTTAGTTATCGATGCCAATGGCAGGCCAACCCATATTGATGGAGCGCTGCGAGATATTACCGATCGAAAACGGGCAGAGGAAAAAGTTCGGAAAGTTGGCGAGCATTATCAGGCAATCATCGAAAATGCACCCGATGGAATTGTCCTCTTAAATGAAATGGGAGAGTTTAAGTACATCAGTCCGGCCGGAAAAAGATGTTTGGATATGCCATTGGCGAGGAAATAAAAGGTAATCCTGCTGAATTTACTCATCCTGATGACTTGCCAATGATTTTATCAAATCTGAGCAGGATCATGAGAGATCCATCGCATATTCCGACCTTGCAATATCGTTTCCTGGATAAAAAAGGGGATTGGATTTGGATTGAAAGTACCATGAGCAATTTACTTGCTGATCCGAGTGTTGAATCCATTGTTATTAATTTCCGTGATATTGCCGACCGTAAACAAGCCGAAGAGGAATTGGTTAAAGCGAAAGAAAAGGCAGAAGAAAGCGATCGCCTGAAATCAGCCTTCCTGGCCAATATGAGTCACGAAATTCGCACTCCTATGAATGGAATTCTGGGTTTCGCCGATCTGTTGAAAGAACCGGAACTTTCGGGCGAAGAACGATATGAATATATAAGTATCATTGAACAAAGCGGAGCACGAATGGTCAGTATCATCAACGACATTATCGATATTTCGAAGATAGAATCAGGACAAATGAAGCTTGTCCTCTCTGAAACAAATCTGAACCAACAACTTGATTATGTCTATAATTTCTTCAAGCCTGAAGCAGAGAAAAAGGGATTACAGATTTTCTGTAAAATGATCGCGCCGCTCCAAAATGAAGTGATTCAAACAGACAGGGAAAAATTCAATGCCATCTTAATCAATCTGGTTAAAAATGCAATTAAATTTACCAAAACAGGCTCCATCGAATTTGGATATGCCCCGTCTTTGCAACAACCCCAATCCCTGATGTTTTTCGTGAAAGATACTGGCATAGGTGTTCGTGCCGACCAAAAGGAATTCATTTTTGAACGATTTCGGCAAGGTAACGAAACGATGAATAAGAGTTACGAAGGAGCAGGACTGGGATTATCTATATCGAAAGCTTTTATTGAGATGCTTGGGGGCAAAATTTGGGTTGAAAGCGAAGAGGGCAACGGAAGCACATTTTACTTTACCCTTCCGGCCAAATAAGGTCTGAAGATTAAAAAACAATACTTTTTTCTGATTGTTTATGGAACCGGGATTAGCCTGAATGAATTTCACATGATCGGACGTAAAGCCATTTGTCGGATTTCATTGCCTCTTTCGATAGATGGCCAAATACCCTATCTTCGCCCCCGTGAAACGAAACATGGAATTACTGGCACCGGGTGGCGATGTTGATTCGATCAAAGCGGCCATACTGGCCGGAGCTGATGCTGTATATTGCGGGCTGGATAAATTTAATGCCCGTAACCGCGCCGCAAATTTAAATTTCGACGAATTGCAGGGTATTTTACGACTGGCGCATCAGAACAATTGTGCAGTTTTCCTGACGCTGAATATCATTTTCGTTGATAATGAAATCCCTGCATTGATTGCACTGCTGAACAAACTGGTAAATACCAGTATCGATGGTGTCATTGTTCAGGATTGGGGTTTGCTTTATCTGTTATCCCGCTATTTTAAAAGTCTTCCTATCCATGCATCAACTCAGCTCACCACGCATAACGAAGGTCAGATTCGGTTTTTGAATCAGTTGAATGTCTCGAGGGTGAACCTGTCTCGGGAGTTAAATATCCACGAGATAAAAGCGTTAACAGCAGTTGCACACCAAAATAAGATTTCGACCGAAGTATTCATTCATGGTTCGTATTGCATTTCATTTTCGGGAATTTGTTACCTGAGTTCGGTTCAAAGCGGCAACTCCGGAAATCGCGGAAGGTGCAGTCAGCCTTGTCGTGACCGGTATGTTACTACTCCGGCGGGCAAAAATTATCCGCTCAATCTGAAAGATAACTCCGCCTGGTTTGACCTCCATGAATTGCATGATGCCGGTGTTGATTCGCTTAAAATTGAAGGGCGCATTAAGAAATTTGATTACGTCTATACGATTGTCAGCAGTTGGCGAAAACAACTCCGAAGTTTAACAGATCGAAACGAACTGTTGACCGACAACAGTGATCTTTACAAGGTTTTTAACCGCGGATTTTCCAATGCCTTTTTAACAGGTAATATCCACAAAGACATGTTTATCGATCATCCCCGCGATCATTCCATTAAGCATCTTTCGGAAGTGAACGATTACGCCGATAGCCATCAATGGGAGAACGATAAAATATGGCTTTACGATGAAAAGGATGGAATTAAATCTTCTATAGAAAGCAAAATCAAACAACTCAGTATTTCGAAAACACCTTTAATTATTCGTATTTCAGGAGCAAGTGGCTTGCCACTTCGAATCACGGTAAATACTCCGGATAGTTCCTTTGTTGTACTTTCAGAAATTAGTCTTGCAGATACCGGAGTCGAAGTTTTGGATTATGCAGCGGTATTTAAACGACTGAAAGCTTTAAATGATACGGAATATTACATTAGTCAATTGTCGCTTGAGAACCTTCAAACAGATGTTTATTTGCCATATAAAGAACTTACCGCAATCAAAAAGAGACTGCTTTTCATTCTGAACGACTCGCATGAATCCATTGCCCCTATTGCTGTTCCCGCTTTCAGGAAGCAAAGCCGGGAGCGAATTCAACCAACGCTTTCGGTGCTGATTTCTTCTCCCAGCGATCTTCACCTTTGTAATGAAACTACTTCGGAGATCTATTTTCAGCTTCCGGATAGTTTTCGGAATGAATGTGAGGCGTATGTCGATTTTTTCAGGAGAAACGAAAAGTTGATCCCCTGGTTTCCTTCGGTTCTGATTGGCGACGATTACAGCGCTGCGGTGGAATTTCTTCGGCAGTTGCAACCCCGGCTGATTGTAACCAACAATGCCGGGATAGCCTATGAGGCCAGTCAAATTGGAATCAGCTGGATTGCAGGTCCGTATTTGAATATCACTAATTCGTTTAGCTTGCAGTGTTTAAAAGAAAGCCGGAACTGTTCGGGTGCATTTATTTCGAATGAAATAAGTCTGGCACAGATTCGGCAACTGAACCGGCCTGAAGATTTTAAACTATATTACAGCATTTACCACCCGATCGTGTTGATGACCAGTCGGCAATGTCTTTTTCATCAGGTGGTTGGATGCAGAAATGATCGAATGGACGATACCTGTATTCCGCAATGCGAAAAATCGGCATCGGTCGCCAATTTGAAAAATGGTACAATCTATCTCGACAAAACAAGGGGAAACTATCCGGCAGTTTATCATGAAACGAAATACTTGAATACTGATGTCGTAGCCGATGTTCCGGATCTCTTTTCCGGATTTTTTATCGATTTACGGGATGTAAAAACCAGTACCCAAACGGACATTGATAAATCAGGAATAATCAAGCACTTTGAAAATTTACTCCATAGAAATCCGGATTCAAAAACGGAGATTAACCGAATGATTCATCCAACAACCAATGCTCAATATAAAAGGGGAATTTAGAGACTGTTTAAATTTGATTTATTCAAGATATGTCAAAATTCAACCCCTTCAGGGTTGCTAGATTATGTCATTCATTTTCCGTCCCGATTATATCGGGACGGTTATTAAAATAGCACCCTTTCAGGGTTAAAAAAAAACCAAAAGTCCGAAGGACTTGAATTTAAGTAACCTCCGGTGAAACCGGAGGCAAATAAAACAAAAAGCTTGAGAACCCCGAAGTGGGTTCAATATAAATTTAAACAGTCTCTTAGTCAATTGAATTTATTAGTTAATTGTTTTAAAAAACCCAACGCAACCATTGTATCAAAATCCTCATCTATTAAAGAACTGATATTCGAAGATGGTTTTGTTTTAATCGTCAGGAAACGGTATTTTTAACAAATAATTTAAATGAACTTCAGAATGAAAAATTTCAGAAAATTACGGTTAACTCTAGTCTGCCTTTTTGTTGGGGCTTTTGCAATGGTATCATGTATGAAGGATACTCCAATTCAATTTCAAGGGATAGGAGATGTTATGATTCAGGATATGAAAACCAATGCAGGGATAAAATATTCCATTTTTGTTTATGTAACGGCAAATCAGGAAATCCAATCGGCCAAAGTAACGGCGCCAGGTACTAATGGAAAAGTTTATCAGCTATCTGCTACATCCGTCAAAGAGCAATTTGCATACATCCCTCAGGCAAGTGATTATACCAGCGAACTTCCTGTAAAAGGCGACTACTCATTTGAAGTTTTGTCTAAAGCAGGCGATTTGCTTACAGGTAAAGATCCGGTAGG
>Ga0302288_1002398_pt1 | contig 11066 bp, 9 predicted proteins | sample III_Fen_N1_1_FD_194549 | JGI IMG/M metagenome (GOLD analysis project Ga0302288, IMG submission 194549) | Peat permafrost microbial communities from Stordalen Mire near Abisko, Sweden - III_Fen_N1_1 | ecosystem: Environmental > Terrestrial > Soil > Wetlands > Permafrost | place: Sweden: Abisko...
CTTATGTTCTGTAAAGTAGCCATTAACTGTTAGTTATTTTATGGTAATTATTCGTTAAAATTTCGCGGTACGAAGATAATAATTTTCAATATTAAACCTCCAAATTCAATTTTTATTTTAGTTTTCACCCAATATCATCAGGTGTACCAGTTCTATTTTTGTGTTTGTTGCTTTCAGAATTTTGAATTGATACTGATCGATGGCAATTACCGTATTTATTTTGGGTATGCTTTCGTGGTGCGAAAGAATGAAGCCAGCCAGCGTTTCGAAGTTTTCGTTTTCTGGAAATTCAAGGTCGAAATTTTCATTCAGTTCATCGAGCTCCAGACGGCCAGAAAGTATAAATTCGTTTTCGGCGACTTTTTTCATGATCAGGTCAATCGTGTCGTGTTCATCTTCAATTTCGCCAAAAATTTCTTCCAGAATATCTTCACTTGTAATCATGCCTGATGTTCCGCCAAATTCATCAACCACAATGGCCATGCTCAGGCGCTGTTGAATAAATTTGCCTAATAGTTTGCTTGCCGGCATTGTTTCGGGTACGATAATTACTTTCCGGAGATTAGGTATTATGGAATCAGGCTTTGTGAAGATAACCGAGTGATGAATGTATCCAACGATGTTGTCAATATTTTCGGAGTAGAACAAAATACGGGAATATCCGGTCTCGATGAATTTTTGGTGAAGCTCTTCAACTGTTGATTTAATATCGAGCGCAACCATTTCGTTACGCGGAACCATAACTTCCCGTAGCTTAACCTTCGAAAAGTCGAGTGCATTCCTGAATAGTTTTACTTCGTTGTCAATTTCTTGATTTGCTTTCGAAGCAACATGGTTTTCCTGTTCATTCACCAAATGGTCCAGATCGATTCGGCTAAAAACTACCTTCTCGTCTACATTAGTGATTTGCTCGTTCAGAAATAATCTTAAGATAAATTTCGAAATGCTCAGTGTAATTTTAGTTGCCGGATAGAATAGAAAATAGAAAAACGCGATTGGGACGGCGAAGATCTTTAATACTTTGTTCGGATTAATCCTGAAAAGTATTTTTGGAAGGTATTCGGCAGTGATTAGAATAACAATAGTTGCAATTACCGCTTGAGTCAGTAAAATTAGGATGCTGGAGTTTAAATAAACTATCAGATACGGTTTGAGAAGGCCTGCAAAAGCAATACCATAAGTTACCATGGCTAAAATGTTGCCAACTAACATGGTTGCTATAAACTGACCCGGATTTTGAGTGTAAAGTGATATTAGACTTGAGAATACAAAATTTTGTTTTTTGTCGAGTTCGAGCCTTAATTTATTGGCCGAAATAAATGCGATCTCCATTCCGGAGAAAAAGGCAGAAAATAGAATTGCTATCAGTATCACCCAAATCAAGTCCATATACATTTTAGTTATTTATCCACATTAACGTACATGTTGCCTTTCAGATTTTTGATGTGGTAAGATGAAAAGTCTTGATTGGATTCAAAGCCAATACCTGTGTACGTCTGGTCTTTTTGAATGATTTTCACAAACTGATCAGAATAGATTTTCTTTTTGGCCGTGTCCCAAACCAGGTATTCTGTTTTGAGTGTATCGCCTTTAAAATTTACAGCGATGACGTTATTTTTTGCTTCCCAACGGTCGTCTGATGCAAAGTTTTTGGCGTATTGTGAAGTTATGCTCGAAATGACTTTCATGTTTGCATCGTACTTGACAATCTTGACACCCTTAGGAAATTCGTAATAAGGATCCTTTTCGTCTTTGTGGTATATAAGTTGAGGCGTTTGAAGCTTAAACCGAATCACCGCTGAGTCGGAAGCAAGCATTTCAAATCCATCTGCAGTGATTGCTGGTGGCTCTTCAGCACTGACAATAGTTTTCACTTTTGAAATTTCGTTTTCACACGAACCCGTTATCAGTGACAGTAAAACGATTAATAAGAAAAAAGTCTTTTCCCGAAGCATGGCGAATTTGATCTTTCCCGAATAGTAATTAGTGTAAAGCATTTCCACTTTATAAAAGTATAGTTTTCCAGTTAACCTTTCCGATCAATCAATGCTGATAGAAAGATAAAGCTAGAAATAAATCAGGATAAATTAAAAAGAGCCATTAGCAATATTTACTCGTGGCTCATTTTAGTCGATCGTTTTGTTTTTTTTTGTCTAGTCAAATTTTCGTTTAACAAACCAATAATCGTATAGATTCAGGTATAAACTAAATTTGGTATAATTATTTTTTACGAGTTTATCTGCTGTAGTACCTTGTTGGCCAAACTCAAGCGCAAAGTTTGCAGTTGATTTCGATTTTGGAAACGGAAATCCTGCTCCAAAGCTCATTCCGAATTCTTTAATCTGATGGTTGTTTAATTTTAGATAAGAGCTTTCCTGATGAAACCCTACCCGGTATCGGACTCTTTTCATATAGCTTCTGATCGAGTATGCTTCGGGAATATATTCAGCTCCGGCAGAAATGCGGCTCTGATTCACCAATTCAGCATTGTCAGTAATTGGATTGTAAGGTTTTTCTCCAAAGAAAGTTGACTTGCTCCAGGCGGCATGGTAATAATCGGCATTGATCTCCAGTTTATCGATCTTACTGTAAGATAAACCGATTCCAAATGTTGATGGCATTTTAATGATGCCTTTCCCTTCAGGAATAGAATCAATATAATTCGAGAGCGAAGTTGAATTAATCGTGATTATCTTTTGTGCGTAAACCCGATGAAGTGCAGTTAAATTGGATTGATTTTCTAAAGTTACCCCCAAAGTTAAATATTGACCCTTTTTTAGTTTCAAGTCATATTGAAGACCATAGCTGAGCGTGAAATCACGAAGCCGGGTTCCTTCAGTTTTTGAATCATCGTATATTGTTGGATCTTCAAAGTCGATGTATGTATTCTGATTTAAGCGACCAAAAATATAATTTAGGTTTGCCCCAAGTGATAAACCTTTAAATGGACTGATAGCTGCGCCAAAAAAGGCTTTTGAGGTTGTTCCTTCTCCCTGATAATTGTGATAAACATTTCCAATTCCGCCAACAACTTCAGAATAGGCTACATCATATCCCATGTCCGAAAAGGGCTGAACGCCCATCGCCATTCCAATGTGTTTGGTTACAGGCCAACTCAATGAGAAATATCTGAAGTTTACGTCATTGACGTTCATTTTCCCGGTAGAACTTTTATACTTTGAATATGTACCATCAACGCCAATATCGAATATAAACGATAAGCTATCATTGGCATTGTATGATGCGGGATTAGCAGAGTTGATCTGAACGCTGTGACGACTTCCCAATGATGCTCCTCCCATGGCGGCTGTTCGGCCATATCCGTTTTGATGCAAATCGCCTATTCCGTATCTTGAGTAAGGAGATGTTGTGTTGTTGTTTTGCGCAAAGCCAGATAATCCGCAGATAATCAAAACTATAACGACTGATAGTGCATTAATTCTTTTTAGCATTGTGTTCCAGGATCCTGTTTAAACCTATGAGGGTAATATTAAAGTGTACAAATATGGAATAATTTAATTTTTTATCAAAAAAAATAGAATCACCCCCAGTCATAACGATCTGTAAATTCTGATAATTTTTGTTAAATAATTCAATAGTCTGAGCAATCTCGTATAGAATTCCATTTTGAACTCCGGAACGTATGGCATCAGTAGTATTTTTTCCAATAGTTTGAAATTCATCGGAATAACTAACCAATGGGAGCTTTCCAGTAAAATGATTCAGTGCCTTAAAGCGCATTTGCAATCCTGGTGAAATATTTCCACCAACGAACTGGTTTTTTTCTGAAACCAAATCGTAGGTAATGGCCGTGCCTGCATCAATAATTAATAAATTCTGATCGGGGAAGAGTTCGTTTGCTCCAACTGCTGCTGCCAGCCGGTCTTTCCCCAGTGTTTCAGGCGTTTGGTATAAATTTTCAATCGGCAGTTCGGTCTGATGATCGAGTTCAATAAACACGTCGAAATTTTCGGATAGATACTTTAAAATTTCATCATCAACAGGTTTTACGCTTGAGAGAATGGCCTGAGTTAACTGAGGATGTTCATCTTTAAGCATTTTCAAATGATCTACCGTCAACTGTTCGATTGCAACACTAAACATTAAATCGTGTTGATTGAACAAAGCGATCTTTGTCCGGGTATTGCCTATATCAATGATGAGGTTACTCAATGTTTAATCTTCAATTCGTTGACTAATATCCATGGCACTAACCGAATGGGTGAGCGCTCCGATTGAAATATAATCGACTCCGGTTGCAGCAACATCGCGCAAACGTTCGAGCGTAATATTTCCCGAAGCTTCTACTTTAGCCCGACCGGCAATCAGTTGAACTCCTTTACGCATAGTTTCCAGATCCATATTGTCGAGCATAATAATGTCAGCTTTAGCGTCAATAGCTTCCTGTACCTGGGCCAGCGTAGTTGTTTCCACTTCAATTTTAATTCCATGGTCAACACTGCTACGAACTGCTTTTACTGCGGCAGCAATTCCGCCAGCCACTTCAATATGATTGTCTTTAATCATGGCCATATCGTGCAGCCCGAGACGGTGATTGCTGGCGCCTCCAGTTTTTACTGCATATTTATCAAGCTTATTAAAACCCGGTAAGGTTTTTCTTGTGTCAAGAATAACAGTTTGAAAATCTTTAACTGCATCGGCGTATATGGCTGCCATGGTTGCAATGCCAGATAAACGCTGAAGAAAGTTCAATGCAGTGCGTTCTCCTGTGAGTAAGGCACGGTAGGATCCTTCGAACTCAACGAGCACATCGCCTTTTTTTACTTTCGTGCCATCTGGTGTCAATTCATTCCAGATTAAGTCGTGATCTAGTTTTCTGAAAACCAATTCGGCAACAGGAAGTCCGGCTATTACGCCGTCAGTTTTAGCAACCATTTTAGCTTTGCGCTTTATTTCCGACGGTACAATATTATTCGTCGTGATGTCACCTTCACCAACATCATCCTTTAATGCAATGTCGATTAGAATGAGAGCTGCTTCTTTTACTTTTTTGTTCATTGTTCTATTTTCTGATTTCCTGAAATTTGAATTTACGATTTATTTGTTGGATCAGATGGGCACAAAACTTCGGATCTTCCGATTGAAAGTCTTCCCGAATGTGTCCGCCACGACTTTCTTCACGTATTAATGCCGACTCGCAAATGAGCGTGCAAATATCAGTAATGTGTTTGATTTTTAAAAGATTATACTCATTAATTTCTTCGGGAAGGAGTTTCATTATTTCCTGAAGTTCTTCTATCGCATCGTTTAATTTTTTTGCCGAACGAACAATCCCGGCCTTTTTACTCATGAGAGCAGCAATGGAATTTTTTGTTTCCAAAAAGAAGTTTTCATTGGCCTGATCGACATGAATGGGTTTTATTTCGGATAATGTATTTTTTGTGTTTTCATATTGGTTTGCCTTTTCAGCAGCACGTTTCCCAAAAACCAGGCATTCGAGCAGTGAGTTACTCGCCAGACGGTTTGCACCCATAACTCCGGTTGAAGCAACCTCGCCACAGGCAAATAAACCTTTAATGTTCGTTTCTCCATCAAGGTCAGTCTGAATTCCTCCAACCATATAATGAGCTGCCGGTGAAATGGGCAACAAATCGCTGGTCAGGTCGATATTGTAATTTAACAAGGTATGGTATATGTTCGAGAAACGTTTTTTAATCGTTTCCGGATCGAGATGCTTTAAACTCAGATATACAAAATCGGAATGATGAATTTGAAGCTGATTATAAATTTCGTATGCTACAACATCACGAGGGGCAAGCTCTGCAAGAGGATGAATATGTTGCATAAACCGTTCGCCCTCCTGATTCAATAACCATGCGCCCTCGCCCCGAACAGCCTCACTAATCAGAAATGCATCTTCTCCCGGAATGTATAATGCAGATGGATGAAATTGTATAAATTCGATATCCGACAATTTGGCTCCAGCGTGATAAGCCAAGGCAATTCCGTCGCCAGTTGCCGTATGCGGATTAGTAGAGCGGTCATAGATGCGCGACAGTCCCCCGGTTGCTATTATTGTAGATTTTGACCTGAAAATAATGTTTTTGCCTGACACAAAATCGAAAGCCTGAACTCCGGAGCAAGTCTGATTTTCGACTAAAAGATAAACTACCGTTGTAAATTCGAATGCATCAATGTTGCTTTGCCCCTGAACTTTTTTCAGCATAAAAGAGGTTAGGCCTTTTCCCGTGGCGTCTCCACCTGCATGAAGGATACGGCGATGACTGTGACCACCTTCCAATCCTAAAACAAACTCACCATTTTCCTTGTCGAATTGCATTCCAAGTTGAATCAATTCCTGAACGCACTTTTGTCCTTCGGTAACCAATATCTTAACTGCATCCAAATCGCAAAGTCCGCGACCTGCAACCAAAGTATCTTCAATATGCGATTCAAATGAGTCTTCAGGATCGGTAACAGCAGCAATGCCTCCCTGGGCATAATAGGAGTTGCTAATGTCGAGTTGCGATTTGGTAATGATGGCAACACTTCCGTATTTCGAAGCATGAAAAGCAGCCGTAAGTCCGGCTAAGCCACTTCCTACGATTATGGTGTCAAATTCTTTAATTTCAATTGAATGAAGATCTGCCATCAGAAGAATGTTTCATATACCAAATGCAATTATAAATCAATTCAAACCCATTCGGGTATTTCAAGGGCGCAAAGGTATAAAAACTGAAGGATAGGAGTATGACAAACGGCATTTTGTTTATTGGCGCTCGCTTTCTTAACTCAAATGGTACAATTAGGTCGTTGGTTCTTTTATTTCGAGCATAAATCCGCTTCCGTGAATGTTCCGGATTTCGACTGATTCATCATCAGCAAAAAACTTCCGTAGTTTGGTGAGGTAAACATCCATGCTGCGGGCAGTGAAATAGCCGTCGTCGCCCCAAATTTTTCGGAGTGCAGTTTCGCGTGGCAACAATTCGTTCCGGTTGTCGCAAAGCATTTTCAGTAGCTCAGCTTCTTTGGGCGATAACTTTTGTTTCGAATTGTTGTGTTCGATGGTTCTTAATTTAAAGTCAAACAGATATGTGCCTATTTGATAGAATTCGGTTTCTTTAGGCAGGCTTCCATTGCCCCGTTTGAGAATAGCCTTCAACTTAAAAATAAGAACTTCAGTATCGAACGGTTTGGTGATGTAATCGTCGGCGCCGATTTTATAGCCTTTTAAAACATCATCTCTAAGATTTTTTGCCGTAAGAAACAGGATTGGAACTCCAATATTAATTTTTCGAATCTCTGCTCCAATCGTAAATCCATCGACATTTGGAAGCATTACATCGAGGATACAAATGTCGTAGCATTGTTTTTTGAATTGGGGCAAAGCTAATACCCCATCATCCACCCAATCTACATCAAAATCGTTGATTTCGAGATATGATTTGAGTACTGCGCCGAAACTGAGATCGTCTTCAACCAGGAATATATGAGGTTTTGTGTCCATTGTGTTTGTAAATGTAATTTATTATTTGATGCAGGAAATTAGGCATATTTATTCACGAATAAACGGAATGAAAACTTCAAAACGGCTACCTTTTCCTGGTTCACTATGTACTGTAATGTTTCCGTGGTTGGCTTCGAGTACTGCCTTCACATAACTCAGGCCCAACCCGAATCCTTTCACATTATGAATGTTTCCACTTGTCTGACGGTAAAATCGTTCGAAAATTCGGCTTTGAACCATTTTGGTCATGCCAATTCCCTTGTCTTCAACCGTAATCAATAATCCTTTGCTTATATTTCGTGTTGAAATTTTAATTTCCGGAGCATTCAGGGAATATTTATTCGCATTATCGAGCAGATTGTAAATTAAATTGGCAAAATGGTTGGTATCGCTTGTGGCAACCGGATTCAAAGCGAACAGCTCACTCGTAATTGTGCCTCCCTTTTTTTCAACCTGAAGCAAAATACTCTGCATGGCATTTTTAATGACTTCGTGCAAATCGATGGCTTCCCAGTTAAATTCAAACTCCTTTTTATCGAGACGTGCAATGGTCAAAATATCTTCAACCTGTCGGTTCATACGCAAATTTTCCTTTTTAATCATGTCAATAAAATACATTATTTTCTCAGGGCTTTCAATGACTTTCAGGTTTGAGATTGAATCGGCCGCTACCGAAATAGTCGCAATTGGCGTTTTGAATTCATGAGTCATGTTGTTGATAAAATCCGACTTCATTTCCGAAATTTTCTTTTGCTTCAGGATATAATAAATACTGACAACAAAAGTAACTAAGACGATAATTGAAAAAATGAGCGAAATGAACAAGAGCCAGTTTAGTGTTTTGTATATAAATGTTTCTTTATCAGGGAAATAAACTGCAATTTGAACGTTTTTCTGAAATATATCATTGGGGTACATATTTACCTTGTAATTGCTCTTTTTTAGCAGAACAGAATCTGCTTTTTCCGATTTAGCTGAGATGAGCGAATCTTTGATAATCCCAATTTTAAAAGGAATGGGGATATTTCGGTTTTTGAGTTCTTTTATTAGCACTTCATTAACCCGATCAATTGGGACGATCTCTTCCCAGGTCGTAATTTCCTGTATAGCCTTATTCGCAACCCGTTTCAATTTATTGGTTCTAATCTCGAATTGTCGTTTTAGTCGTCCGGTGGAGTCTTTCCGGTAATCTAATCTTTCGATCAGTGAATCTATTCTTTTGATTCCGTGAGCATAAACCGCATTTAGGTTTTGGGCCATACTATCGGTTTTTATTACAATGACATTATCCTCGGCTGTATGCAGACTATCGTTTCTTGTTGAAATCTGGTATTGAAAACCATTCTTGTTTTTACTGGTTTTCACAATCATTTTTATTTGTTGAGACGATTGACTTTTCGGTATTCTGTTTCTTCGGGGTGCATTAGGAGGCATAGGAGGGCCAGGGGGTATATGCATTGGTCCTCTGAAAGTACTGTCACGAAATGCAAAGTGATTAATCATGTTGAAATCCTGCAAGGTTTCGAGCCGGTTGGTGGTACTGTTCAATGCTTCATTCACGCTACGGTCAAACAATTCATTCCTGACGCGGATCGCATTGTTCATCCACACCAATTGAATGATGACAATAGCCAAAATGGAAATGCCCATTAATGCGATCAGTCCTGTGATAATTTTTTTATTCACTCGAAAATAGTTAAATTATTTATTAGAGTATAAGTACGTTCTGGTGGAACTCTCATGCCAGAAATTTTCCGCTTCGAACAATATTTTCGCTTCGCGGATTTCCGCAATGCTCCAATTCATTCCTTTTTATGCCACCTCCTTTAATATTAATTCTGTGCCATGGTTGTTTCGTGGAATCAAAGATAATCATTAAATACTGCGTTGACAGGACTTTAACTTTTCCTTAACAGACTTTAACCGGGTATTAACTCATTGTTTCGTGGTCTTCAGCATATCTTTGTTTCAGCATTCAAACATTAAACGATATACACATGAAAAACACAATGCTTACAATCGGATTGACTGGGTTGACAATAGTATTATTGTCTTCATTTGCGATAATGCAAAAGAGCAACCAAGTTCAGGAACCTAAGAAGGGACGTCACATTAAAATGATTAAAATGGAAAATGGGAAAAAGATGGAAGTGGATACCATACTTTCAGGTGACGATATTTTCGTATGGAATGGCGATACCATAAATCCAGCTAAAAACATCAAAAAGTTCAACGGTGAAGATTTTGATAAAATGAACCAGTTTGATGTAAAAGTAGATGGTGAAAATGGGAATGAAAATGTAATAATTATTAAACGTAAAGGTGAAAAAATGGGTAGGCCCGAAATTATGTACGGAACACCAGGAGGTAATCGAGATATTATAACGGAGGATATTGATACGCTTGGACATCGCATTGTTATAAGAAAACAGATGAGGGGCGGAAATGGAAACGAGATGATCCATTTCAACGGTCCAGGCATGAGGCATTTTCCTCCAATGCCTCCAGCGCCTCCAAGATTACCAATGAAAATAATGGATATTCAACATTCAGGACAGGTTATTAATCTGAACGACCCCAATATCATTTCGTATAGGAAAAAGAAAATGAGTGGCGACAGGGAAAAGATTGAAATTATTCGAAAAAAATCAGCAGAAAATGAAAATATGAGATTTAATATAAATGTTGATGATGGTGAATTGATGGCTCCTGAATTCAATGAATTTCATTGGAAATCAGATGGTGATAGTATTCGCATGTATATTACAGAAAAGAAAAAAGTGATGAAAGGGAAAGATGGTAAGGAAATTGAAGTAAATGTTGAGACTAAAGAAACTAAATAATTTCATTTATCGTTAATTATGTTGCAAGCTTTCCCCCGAAGCTAAACGCGAAAACAATTAAACAGCTGAAGCGATTGGAATTAATTTCCAATCGCTTTTTATCATGGTATTTTTTTGACTGGTTACCCTTCATTCTATTCGAAGATACTATTTAATAAGCCGCCACTTGCTTCTTTCCGGCTATTGGGGCCAAAGGTACTTAGTTGAGCTACCAGTTTGCGGATGGGCATTGATTGCAACCAAACTTTTCCAGTGCCACGAAGAGTTGCCAAAAACAAACCTTCGCCGCCAAAAACCATAGAGCGTAATCCTCCCGCCTGTTGAATGTCGAAATCTATCGATTCTTCGAAGCCTACAACGCAACCAGTGTCGACTCTTAATACTTCATTGTTTAATTGCCGTTCTATAACAGTTCCGCCGGCATGGATAAAAGCTTTTCCATCTCCCTGAAGATTTTGAAGAATAAAACCTTCGCCGCCAAAAAATCCTGCACCAAGTTTTCGGTTGAATCGCATAGAAATTTTCGTACCCAAAGCAGCGCAAAGAAATGCATCCTTTTGGACGATCAGGCTTCCACTATGTTCTTGCAAATTTATTGGAACAATGGTACCAGGATACGGAGCAGAAAATGCAACATGTTTTTTACCCCAGCCCTGATTGGTAAAATGGGTGATAAACAAGGATTCCCCGGTTAAAATTCTTGATCCGGCAGCCAATACTTTGTCGAACAATCCGGCTCTTGGGTTTGATCCGTC
>Ga0302288_1002401_pt1 | contig 11058 bp, 8 predicted proteins | sample III_Fen_N1_1_FD_194549 | JGI IMG/M metagenome (GOLD analysis project Ga0302288, IMG submission 194549) | Peat permafrost microbial communities from Stordalen Mire near Abisko, Sweden - III_Fen_N1_1 | ecosystem: Environmental > Terrestrial > Soil > Wetlands > Permafrost | place: Sweden: Abisko...
ATGATGGGCGAAGCAAGGTTTGGAGCTGCCCGCGATAAAAAGAATGTGGTCATGCTCACCCTGGGAACCGGTGTTGGCGGTGCCATCCTGATCGATGGAAAACCCTATCAGGGTAGCTTCAACAAAGCCGGTCATATCGGCCACATGGTTGTTGACAGTGATGGAGAGCCTGATATCATTGGAATTCCCGGAAGTCTCGAAGATGCCATTGGGAATTGTACCATTGAAAAAAGAACCTTAGGGAAATTCAGTTCGACTCGTCAACTTATCGAAGCATACCGGTCAGGTGACAGCTTTGCATCAGAAATATGGCTGACATCCGTTAAAAAACTGGCCATCGCACTGGCATCATTGACTAATATTCTTTCTCCTGAAATGATTATTTTGGGTGGTGGCATCACCGAGGCAGGGAATGATTTGTTCGAACCGCTTGTAAACTTCATGAGCCGCTACGAATGGCGTACAGGTGGAAATCAGACTGAAATAGTGAAAGCTCAGTATGGCGATTTCTCGGGAGCCGTTGGCGCAGCCTGTTTTGCCCGCGAATCGAATATTCTAAAATAAATCAAGGTCAGAGGGCTGGTTTTCAGAACTATCATAGGGTTCTTATCGCTTACTAGTTTCGCAGATCCGAAATCCCTGACGTTTGGAACCGCCATCGTTCCAGCCCATTTAAAATATTCGATCTTTTGTAATATATTAAAGCATGAATAAGAAGTCATTTTGGGTTTTAACAATCAGCCTGGCAATTTTCAAATTGCTTATTCATCTTTTTACAGGCTCTAATTACGAACTGCATCGTGACGAAATGCTATATTTCTCGATGGGAAGCCATTTGTCATGGGGATTTGCATCTACACCTCCATTTATTTCTTTTCTTGCATATCTTGTAAAAAGCATATTCGGATACCACGAGTTTGCAGTAAAACTATTTCCAGCCTTATTCGGAGCATTAATAGTAATATTGATTGCATTATTTGTAAAAGAAATTGGAGGCAAATTGCCAGGCATTTTTTTCGGATGCTTTGCATATATTGTTTCAACGGCAATGCTGCGTACCTCTTCACTGTTTATGCCGGTGATTTTCGAGTTATTCTTCTGGATGCTGTTTCTCTTTTTCGTTTTAAAACTTATTAATCGGCAAGATCCCAAATACTGGATTTGGATAGGAATAAGTTTTGGTTTAGCCTTCCTGAATAAATATTCAATACTGATATTGGGATTCTCAACGCTGATTGCCCTGTTGATTAGCGAAAACAGAAAGCTGCTGCTCTCAAAACATCTAATCTACGGAGTCTTGCTGTGTTTGCTGATAATTTCCCCAAATCTCATCTGGCAGATTCAGCATAATCTGGCAGTGGTTACACATATGAAAGAGCTATACAGGACTCAATTGATTCATGTTTCAGTATTAACGTTTCTTCTTGAACAATTCGTTATGAATTTCCCTGCTTTACTAATCTGGCTGGCTGGACTGATCATGTTATTGTTTGTAAAGGCAGAGAAAAAATTTAAAGTTTTTGCACATATTTTCTTGATTGTCTTGTTCTTGTTTTTAATTTTAAAAGGGAAACCTTACTATACGCTTGGAGTCTATGCTATGCTTTTTGCGTTTGGAGGATATTGTATGGAAAAATATCTAACAGGAAAACTCAACCCGGTAAAGTATACACTCCTTATTTTCGCAATTATCTCTGCCATTCTTACGCTGCCTTTCGGGTTACCTGTTTTGCCGCAGAAACAAATGGAGAAGTTCTGTGCCTTTAATTCCAGGTACATTACTTCGGAACCTATGAGGGGCGAAGCAAATATTTTTTATCCCCTGCCCCAGGACTACATGGATATGACAGGCTGGAAAGAAACGGCTGTTTTGGTTTTTCAGGCCTACACTAAATTAGACAGTATTCAGAAAACGAATTGTATTATTTTCGCCAATGATTATGGACAAGCCAGTGCAGTTGAATTTTACGGCAAACAATACCATCTACCTCCCGTTGTCTGTTTAAATGACAGCTATATTTTTTGGGCGCCCGACTCGCTTACTGCCTTAAATACTATTGTAACGGATAATCAATTAGGCGATATACCAAGACTCTTTAATAATTATATTGAAATAGGGGAAGTTAATAATCGCTATTTTCGGGAAAATGGGTTAAAGGTTTACTTATGTCAAAATCCAACTACCATACTGAATAAATTCTTCAAAGATCGGATTAAGGCAAATAAAGCAATGTACGGACAGTAACAGGTTCATATCCAGGATCTGCTTAAAAACTCATAATATCCAGTATTTCAATAAAATGAATGCATTATACTCATAATAGATGCAAGGAAATTTGAATTGAATCTGTAATATCCATGCACCCACCTCTTGTCATGTCAACAAAGAATTGACGCATCATCCCGTTCAATTTACCCTGGTCATGATCAAAGCCTGTTGGTTCTTAAATCTCCGACCTACACTTTGAGAACAATACTTCTGGTCAGGGGATTCAAAAGTCAGGTAGAAATGGGTGGTCAGCTATGCTGATTTGAGCAGCGTAAAGGTACCAACAAAATATTCTCTGGTCAATCCTGCAGCCTTCATTTCCGGGGGACAAAATGAAACCGGGCCTGCTATGCCAAAAACCTTCTTACCAAAAATGCAATGTACTTCTGCCCTGTTGTATCGCTTTAATTGAGTCGATTTCCTTGTACGTTATTCGAAGGTTATTCGAAGGTTATTCGAAGGTTATTCGATGATGGTTCGTTCTTATTCGAATAATCATCGAATAGGGTTCGAATAATCAATGAATAAGTTACCTATAACATTAAGCCCTGTTAAAAGACCTGTGATTGGGAGAACCAATCAACACATTAACCTTGAACAGACAATGGTTTTTAGAATCAATACAACTACAGGGTGAAATCCTGATTCCTCAATTTTTGGGGACCAGGAATAAGAAGCTGTCCTCATAGTCAAAAGAACAATTTAAACGACAGCACGTCGGAAAGCTAATTCAAAGCATTTAGCCTATAATCCTTTCTTTTGGTCTTTGATTGAGATTTCAAGTTTTGATACCACTTCAATTTTAACCGGTATTTGGGTCTTTCGAGTTTTTCAGCAAAGCCTATCTTAATTCTGGAATCAGAATGTGAGAGCTTGCCTGTTGATTATTGCAATAATAAATTAAACGGCATTGAAAATATTGTCATGTGGTTAACACGATACAGTATGAAATCACATTTGCGTGATTCACCAGCGTAAATCACCTGTTGATCTTCCAATGTAATCATCGGCTCAGTAACGCTGAGATCCATTTGGGGTGGATTTGTATACAATACCATTTCCCATCTTTTTACATATCCTTAAGAGAACTTGAATCCCGATAATATTTATAGGTGCTAATTCTTACCTTGGAACACAACATAAATATTCATTAGAATAAATTAATCATATTTAACTAAACAAATGGCAATGATTCTCTATCTTTGTCAAAACAACCAACTATCGATACAACTAATCACCAACCATGAGTAAACACTCTGTTTTCTTTATTCTTATTTTCCTGACACAACTCTCATTTGCCCAATCATTCACCATTCGAGGATTTGTAACAGACCAGTCAAATGGCGAACGCTTATTGAATGCCAATGTGTATGAACAAAAAGTATTGCGTGGAACCATCACCAACAATTTCGGCTTTTACAGTCTGACTTTACCCAAAGGCAATTACTCAATTGCTTGTTCTTTTGTTGGTTATCAGTCTAAATTGGCTGAAATTATCTTGCAAAAAGACACGGTTATTGATTTTACTTTGAGTGCAAAAGCTGAATTGGGGGAAATCACAATTGTCGGCCAAAAAGATGGCTCGAAGCTGACCAGTACCCAAATGAGCAGGGTCGATATTCAGATGGAAAAAGTACAGAGTTTGCCTGGTTTCCTGGGTGAAGCCGATATTATAAAAACCATCCAGTTATTGCCTGGCGTGCAATCGGGCACCGAAGGCACCAGCGGATTGTATGTGCGTGGGGGTGGGCCGGATCAGAATTTAATCCTGTTGGACGATGTTCCGGTGTATAATGCGGAACACCTGTTTGGCTTTTTTTCTGTCTTCAATCCGGATGCCATTAAAAATGTTTCTTTTTACAAAGGAGGATTTCCTGCCCGTTTTGGGGGGCGGTTATCTTCTGTTCTTGATATCCGAATGAATGATGGTAACGAGAAAGAGCTGCACGGCAACTTTTCGGTAGGACTGATAAGCTCGAAAATAAACATCGAAGGTCCTTTAATAAAAGATAAAACAACATTTAACTTCTCGGCCAGAAGAACTTATGCTGATCTGATTGCCCGTCCATTAATCAAATCAGGTTCAAATGGCAATGACGTTGGAGGATATTATTTCTATGACCTAAACTTAAAAATCAGTCATAAGTTTTCGGATCGAAGCCGAATTTATCTAAGCACCTATACCGGACGGGATAAAGCTTATTACCGGTCGGAATCGGAATATGCGCAAAACGATGAAACCCTGCAGACAAAAGATAATTTTTCGTTGGGATGGGGTAATATTACTACTGCCCTGCGCTGGAATTATATATTTAGCAATAAGCTTTTTGCAAATACAACCCTGACTTATAGCAATTATCTTTTTGAAGTTCAGGAAAATACGACCAATAAATATATCCCCAGCGGTAATAAAGGTGATGAGTTTGGTCTGGATTATAAATCGGGCATTGAAGATTTTGGCATTAAAATGGATTTCGATTATTTCCCCTCACCCAATCATAGGATTAAATTTGGTGGAAATATCATTGATCATGCTTTCAAACCCGGCATTCTGGCTTTTAATGAAAATAATATTGGGAGCGCTTCAAAAATCGACACTGCTTACGGAAATCCAAACATCCGTGCCCAGGAATTGTATGCGTACGTTGAAGATAATATTGATCTGGGTTCGCGGTTTGCAGTTAATGTCGGATTGCATTCATCCGGGTTCCTGGTTGACAATACGTTTTATGCTTCCCTGCAACCGCGCTTATCGGCAAGATACATGGTTTCATCAAGACTTTCTCTGAAGGCTGCGTATTCAAAAATGAGTCAGAATATTCACTTGCTCTCTTCCTCCACCATCAGTCTGCCAACCGATTTATGGTTGCCTACCACTAAAAAAGTGAAACCACAAACCTCTCACCAGTTTGCTCTGGGAGGTGTTTATCAGGTTAATCCTTCAATTGACTTCAGTATAGAAGGTTTTTATAAATCGATGTTTAATTTGCTGGAATATAAGGAAGGCGCGTCGTTTGTGGGAGCGACAACCGGATGGGAAGATAAAGTGGAGATGGGTAAAGGCTGGTCGTATGGAGCTGAATTTTTACTGCAGAAAAATACGGGAAAGACTACAGGCTGGATTGGTTATACTTTGTCATGGGCACAACGTCAATTTGAAAACCTGAATTGGGGGCAGAAGTTTTATGCGCGGTATGATCGGCGACACGACTTCAGTCTTGTTATTACCCACAACTTTTCAAAACGTTTTGATATGGGTTTAACCTGGGTTTATGGAACGGGAAATGCAGTTACCCTTCCAACCCAAAATGTAAATGGAGCAAACATTCCGTATGTACCCTTTATGCAAACCAGCTATGAATATTATGGCCAGCGTAATAACTACCGAATGCCAGCCTATCATCGGATGGACGTGGGATTCAATTTTCACAAACAAAAAAAACACGGCATACGTACCTGGAGTATTGCTTTCTATAACAGCTATTCGCGACAAAATCCATTTTTCCTTTACTTCGAGCCTACCACTAGCGAAGAATATCAAAGTACCGGTAAATCAAGAGCCTTGCGACAGTTGAGCCTGTTCCCGATTATTCCGTCAGTTTCATACAGTTTCAAATTTTAGAAGTGCCATTTCCATGAAAAAACAGATAATTATCAGCTTAGCTCTTGCAACACTATTGTCGTGTACCAAAACATTAAAGTTTGACGATGAAGGACTTGCCAATCAACTGGTAGTGAATAGTATCATCTATCCCAATATGAGCTTTTCGGCGTATCTCACAAAAAGCAGTTCAATTCTGGAACCAGCTACGTCAACCGGACAATTTACTGATGGAACGCTGGAATTGTATGAAAATGGTGCTTTAATAAAGCAATTATACTCACCAACCGGCAACTTTCTGGCAGATGATATAAAACCCAAAGCAGGTAAAACATACCGGATTGAAGTAACCTTAAACGGTAAGAAATTGGAAGCTGAAACAACCATTCCCAATCCTGCAGATGTAGTTTCTCTCGACACACTGACCATTAAGAACCAATTTGGTCAAAAAGGCATCAAATATACCTTAAAGATTAAAGATCCGTCAGGAAATGATTATTACAGAATAGTTTTAGTAAGAGAAAGCCTGAATTTTAGTTCATATGCAAGCGATAACGGGAAAAGACGATATATGCTTTCTACTTCACTAAATAGTATTGATTCGGATGATCCGGTATTTAAAAGTGTTTACAACAATTTCGGGGATGAATTAATAAACTATGGTCCATCTAATGATTATTTTATTTTCCCGGATGCTTATTTTCAAGGGAAGGAATATACTCTCCAGTTTCAGATTTCAGCAAATGGATTTAGCAATGGTTATTATCCTTCTGGTGGAAGCAACTGCATTTATGAACGTAATGTGATCCATATTCAGAAATTGTCAAAAGATTTATACAATTACCTGAAATACCTGAAACTTTATAATAATTACCACGACGATCCGTTTTCGGAACCTGTACCTGTTTACTCGAATGTAAGCAATGGAATAGGCATTTTTGCAGGATTCAATGATGATTCCCAATATGTTTTTGAGAAAATATATATTCCTTATTCAATGGACACTATAACTGTTGAAGCTAACCCTTATCCTACGGGCTATTGATGCCAAATTAACTATCAGTTAAAAGTAAATCTCCTGAATGGCAAACGCGTAGTGAAAATAAAAAACCGGTCCTTTTTACAGACCGGTTTTTTTGAGAGGATACCACAGAATTCAATGTCCAGATATTAAGGACGGGTTATATGTTTTTTACGATGGGAATAAACCCAATTTGTTTAATGTTCTGAATATTCGAATAATCGTACAGCGTAAATCCTTTATCGCCAATCATGAACAGATAATTATTCATCGGAATAACATCGTACGCATTAATTAACGGAAAACTTGCAATCATATTGTTTGAGATTGCTAATGGATCTGATGCATTATAAATCTTCAATCCGGCATCACCGTCACAGACGAACAGCAAATCGCCGTCAATACCCAGTCCCTGTGGGCCATACATAGGATATGATTTGAGCAGCTCAAATTTCGAATAACCGGCACTCATTCGGACGACATCCAGCTGATTTACTGTTCCACCGCGGCAGGTTGTACCGCCTTTCAGTGTCACAAACGCCAGATCGCCTTTAATGACAACCGGATCGCAGGAAGTTACGTGCGAGAATGTCCCAACATTTGAAGGGTTTTCAGGAACTTCGAGCGACAGCACAATCAAACCGCTTTGCGTTCCCAGAAACAGGTGATCATCAGTAATAAAAATAGTTTCCTCGGCCCAGCTCACATAGCTGGTATTCAGCAAAGTAGCATCGGAAGCTGAATTCAGTTTAAAGGTCATAAAGCTGGTTTGATTCACGATATAGAGCATATTCTTGTACAAACCAAAACGGGCCATACTTCCTCCGACTCCGTATGCAGTAGCAGTACCAGTTGTTCCCCCAACGCCGACCTGGGCATAGTTTTTATCCATCGTCAGGCTCTCGTAGTTGTAATAAATCGGGTAATACCGCTGTTCCAGTTCCTGCCGGACACTTTTGATTTCCCAACCCGTAATGATCCCTTTGGTTTCATCCAGTTTTGCAACCGGATAGTTCGTGTCGTAAACCGGTAAAGTATATGGAAAAATCTTCTTCACCCGCCCGACTTCTTTGATAGCAGCGAAGCTGGAAATGTCAATCGATACCAGATCAACATAGCTGTCGGCATAAAGAATATTGTCTTTAATGGCAATGTCAACATTTCCGGGAATTTCGATAAAACCTTTGTTTTGAGGATTTGCAGGGTCGCTCACATCGTAGACGTGTACCCCTTTCATCCGTTCGTTGATGAAGATATACTGGTCCTTAAAATAGATCTTCCCCGGGGTATTCAGGTCACGGGCAGCTGACATCTTCACCGCTGAGCGCAAGGCATCATAGCTCATATAGACAGGCGAGTTGGCTGTAAAAGTTTCAAATATTTTGTCGGTGCACGATGTGGTTACAACCATCAGAAGCACCATGATCAGCGTTATGTTTTTTAATTGTTTCATGGCTGTCGTTAATTAAAGATAAATCCGATTCGAAGTGAAAGACGCGAAAAGTTGTTCTCGAGCTTATACCCCTTATCCCCTGAATAATTCAGTTGATGGTGGCGATAGCCAAACGAGAAGAACCAACCAAAATTTTCTGAAGGAAACGACTGGAACCCAACCGAAGGATTAATCATGAACCCTCCTTCTGCATTAAGTTTTTCACTGGTTTGCGGACCGGGATAATAGTTTAAATAATCCGGATAGTAGTTGGTGTAATTCTGATGGCTTCCGTTTTCGAGGGGAACCATATATCCGACCTGCAAATTGACAAAGGGTGTAAATTTCGTATCTCTGAATTTATACTGAATCTGTCCAAACGCAGGCATATAGGATTCGTCCATGAATTCGGCTCCCAGACCCGCACCAACGTGCAATTGGTCCATAAGCCGGTAGTTAAAGGAGGCCATAAACGAAAAAGGAGCCTTTTGCTGATTCCCCGAGCTTCCAACCAAAACACCCATGGATGCCTCAAAGAAATAGTCTTTTGCCAGATCAAACTTGTCTTTTGATTTGGAAGATCGGATAATCTTTTTGGAAGACCATGAAACACTGTCAACTTCAGAAGGATTAAATACCCATAAGTTCCCATCTGAATTTATTTTTACGGCCGACAGGTCATAATTAAGGAGTTGCCCCCGTATTATTGCACCTGTTTTCAGGTACACGACATCTTTTTTGCTTCTTTGCGCAAAAGCCGGGACAAGCAATAAGCCGGTCAATAACATGATCAGTATTTTTTTCATTTGATATTGGTTTTTAGTTTGCCATAAGGCGCATGTATTAAGTTTTCAGAGATTTGTATTATTCGTAAGATGGGAACATTGAACAAAAGGTTGCGCAGGGGAAATATTTTTTGGAACAAAAGTCAAAATTGTTGAGGGTTAATGGTTGTAGGTAGTTGTCTTGGTTCTGATTGTTATAATTGTTGTAATTATTGTAATTGTCGAAAATCCCAATGAACAAAATAGATAGATGATTATAAAATGACATGAAACCAATTATAACATTGGTAACAATGAATACATTGACAACAATGACAACCAGCGACAACAGACAATAAATACAACCATTGACAACTATTGTTCCACAAACATTAGAACTGATAACTTAACCCGGTAAATACGCCGATGGTATATGGCTTGTAAGTAACCGAAGAATTGTTGTTGAGTGAATTGAGAAAGTATTTCACCCGGGGTTCCACATTCAGGAAAATACGTTTCGATAAGCCGTATTTCAGGCCGAGCCCCAGTGTACCGCTATAATTGAGTGTTTGCATATCCATCGTTTTGCCGACCAGACTACGGTAATTGCTGCCTTCCATATAAGTTTGATTCCCAACAAGCAGATTGGAGCTTAATCCTCCAAGCATCTCCAAATTAAACCTTGAATTGATAAGGGTATAGCGGAGAATCATAGGGATTTCGATGTAATCGAAATTCTGCGTAAATCGGGTATCTGAAACAATAACAGCCGAAACCATTGACTTGTCTTCGATGTTGTTTCCCAGAATGACTCCTGAAGGAATACGGTTGAATGCAATGACCCCGGCGGAACTGTTCATGCTCATTTTGCTCGATTTCGCATCAATATTCACCGAAGTATTAAAATATTGAGATCCGATGTTGTCCATGGCAAGATTTCTTCCTGATGAAGATGAGGAGTTACCTGAAGTTTGGTCCAGTGCTGAATAATAAACACCGCTTTGAAAGCTCCAGCGCTTGCCTGCCTTGTATTGAACGGAAATGCCCCCTCCAAGTTGTACCTGATTATCGGAAGTTGAACCAAGCATATTGCTGGCATAAACCTGTGAATGGCTGCTCCTTTCTACATTGTACACAGGTGCAACTTGTGCCCCAACCAGCCAGCGGTTCTTCTTCGTTGATTCATTCTGAGCTGTCAGCAATTGCTTGTTTTGATTCATGATTTGCTGATCGATGGATAATTCTTCCTGTTCATTTTTGATTTTGGGAACTAATCTTTCCTGTAAATGCATTGCAGCTGGGTTATTTGCTTTCAACAGCGGAGCCAGACTCTTAAGCGGCGATTCCTGTCGCGGGCGATCTGACCGAACAAGCCCGGTTACTTCGGGATTAGTAATCATTTTCCGGGATACTGTGGCATTGTTTGCCTTTAACGGTGCATTTGAATGTGGTTGAACGACTACATTTCCGGTAGGGTTTGCCTGCCGGATTTCATTTTTCTCTTTACGCGATTGCAACGCAAGACGATTATTTATATTTTTCTGGGTTTCCGGAGTACCTTTTTTGCTGACAACGTCAGGTCGAACACCTGGATTAAGATTTCCTTCATTAAGCTCCCATCCGGCTAAAAATGCAAGAAGAATTGCTGCGGCCACACCGGCAATCCGCCAGAATACCAGTTTCCGTTTACGGTGTGAACCTGTAGTACCTGCCAGAATATTCTCCAGCAGATGCGTGGGAGGTTCCTGTTCATAGTTCAGAAGCTTATCACGGAATAAATCGTCCAAATTCTTCTCTTTTTTCATGCCGTATAATTGTTTTTGGCATCCAACTCACTAAAGTTCTCTTGAACCTTCCTTTTCAATATTTCCCTTGCCCTTGACAGGTTTGATTTGGAAGTTCCCTGGGTGATCGACATTTCACCGGCAATTTCCTGGTGCGACATTCCTTCAATGACGTATAGGTTAAACA
>Ga0302288_1002403_pt1 | contig 11043 bp, 6 predicted proteins | sample III_Fen_N1_1_FD_194549 | JGI IMG/M metagenome (GOLD analysis project Ga0302288, IMG submission 194549) | Peat permafrost microbial communities from Stordalen Mire near Abisko, Sweden - III_Fen_N1_1 | ecosystem: Environmental > Terrestrial > Soil > Wetlands > Permafrost | place: Sweden: Abisko...
AGAGAACTTCAATTTTTGCCATTCTTTTATCGTTGAGTGAATAGAATATCATGCTTATGGCTGCCAATCCAGCACCAATAGCTGGAATCACACTAATCATTTTACGAATACCTTCAACGGCATCGGGATTATTATGTGGATCCATATTGGCCTTATATCCTACATATTGAAGCAAAATTCCTGTTAAAGCACCTCCAATTGTCCAACCAAACTTTTGAGCAGACGATGCTGCTGAAAATACCAAACCGGTAGCTCTACGACGGGTTTTCCATTCCGAATAATCGGCTGTATCGGCATACATCGACCATACTAATGGTGCTGTTGGACCAGCTGTAAAATTTATTACTATTTGAAAAATAAGCATCAAAACGGTTTGTTCTGGTTTCAATAAATAATACACAAGAGTTAATACTGCAGTAGTTGTCATGCAAATAATATAGGTATTTTTCTTCCCAAACAATTGAGATAATTTAGTGGTAAGCAGAATAGCGGCGATTGCAGCTAGGGTTCCAGCTAACATAAATATTGAAGCCAAATCCAAATGCATTCCACCCAATATCCATGTTTTTTCGGCCGAGTAATATTTAAAATAATACATAATAGCACCGTTGCGGATAGACACAAAACTAAGAGTGAAAATCCCAATAAAGAATAATACTAACCATGGAATATTACGAACAAGATCTAACAAATCGACCAGCAATGATGTTTTTTGTTTCTCGGGAGGCGAAACACGCTCACGAGTTGCCGAGAAAGTATAAAAGAACATTAATGTAGCCGAAATACCATAAATGGCAGCAACAAGATTATAACCTAAACGATCGTTACCATGTCCTAGTTTACCTACTAAATAAATGGTTAATCCTTGAACAATGAACCCACCTATAAAAGCACACACAAAACGAATAGAAGATATTGCAGTTCGATCGGTTGAATTCGATGAGATGACACCAAGTAAGGCTGAATAAGGAATGTTTGCTAATGAATAAACAACCATCATTCCACCATATGTTATATATGCATAAAGAATTTTTCCTGTCATGCTTATATTGGGTGTAAAGAATGTTAGCCATCCTAAAAGACCAAAAGGTATAGCAAACCATAAAATATATGGTCTGAATTTCCCCCACTTCGTATTTGTTCGGTCGGCTATGACACCAGCCATGGGATCAACAAACATATCGATCATTCGAACAACGGCAAACATTGTACTCATTGCCACAGCCGATAAACCAAAAACATCGGTATAAAAATATGGCAAGAAAAACATGAATGTTTGAAAAAACAAATTTGAAGCTGTATCACCTAATCCATAGGCTACTTTTTCCAAGAATGAAATGTGTTCCTTTACTAGTGTCATTTGGTTAATGTAATTTATTATGAAATTATAAATCTAAATCTTCATTGGCTCGAGCTCTTCCTTGGCTCGAGCGGACTTGTAGTCCGTTCGTTATTTTTTTATAAAAGCACGGACTGCAAGTCCGCGCTAGCTGAGTTTCTTTACTTGTGTTATTGGTTATGAAATTATAAATCTAAATCTTTGGGCTTGAGATCTTTCTTGGCTCGAGCGGACTTGCAGTCCGTTCGTTATTTTTAATAATAGCACGGACTGCAAGTCCGCGCTAGCTGAATACAAGTTCGTGCTAGCCATATATATTCATATAATTACTTCTTCACAAAATATCCTTTACCAGGTTCAATATTTGAAAGACTATTAACGGTTCCGTTGGGAATCCAAAAGCCATCGAAATTTTTAACTGCCGAAGCTGTAGTAGCGGAATATATGGAAGCTATTGTTTGAGCTGTTTGGTACGGACAACCGATAATTTGCCAACCCGTTTGTAGTGACGTTGCCTGCAAGGTTTTTATGGATGCTACACCAGACAATGTTAATGTTCCAGCAACATTCATATTTACCAAATAACCAATTCCATCGTTTATTGTTTTAAGAGAATTGAAAATAGTATTTTGAGCAGCCCCCCAATATACATCGGCAGTTTTAATTTCAATAACATTGGTCAAAACATCTTTAAAAACACTTACAATGGTATTATCGGCTGGTGTTACGTTGAACGAAATAAGATTCCATCCTTTCAATAGTGCTATAGTTTGATATATAGTTCCAGTATTTGGAGCCAATAATAGTAAATCACCAAAATTTGTGGTCGATTGCCAGTCGTTTCCATCGCCTACCCACATTACTTGATTTTCGCGAATGGCAGTGTTATTGTCGGCATCGTCGATAGCAATATCGAAACCATATAAAAATGCTGTAGCAGGAGTAACACCAAGAGTTGTCCATGGAATAGCAAATTCCATAGTATAACCACCTGTAATTAATTTTGATCCAAATTGAACACCAGCAATTCTAGCTCCTGTTTCCCAGATTGTAGTTCCATTAACTACATAAATCCATTGACGATCTGATGCATCATAAAGTCCTCCATTGTGATTCATGTCGAAATATATTTCTACAGCATCATTATCGTAACGTAAGGCATTTCCAGCATCAACAACAGCATCGAGAACTTTGACTCCTATATATAGGTTTGTATTATCCCATGCTAAATCGAATGTTTCGGTATTGTTTTTAATACCACCAGCAACTTTAGCTATTGTATAAGGAAATGTCCAATTTGCTTCAGTTAGATTTCCATCGATAATGGGCGCAACTGATATATTTTTAACCGTTGCTACTCCAGGACTTACGCCAATTACTACGGTTGCAACATCGCTTTCAACGGTTCCTAAACTATTGGTAACAACAACGGTATAGCCTGCCTCGTCGGCCGAACTAATAGTAGGTAATGTTAAGGTTGCAGTTGTAGCATTAGGAATAATTACTCCATTTTTCTTCCATTGATAGGTCATAGGAGCTTGCCCAGAAACAAGAACTGTAAGTTTAGCTGTTAAGCCAATTGGAAGCGAAACACTCTGTGGTTGAGATACTATTTCGGGTTTTGTATTTGGAACAATATCTATTGCATATAATTCAATTCCAGTTCCAGTTCCAAGATTTCGGCTATATTGCTTTGCTGTAGCATTATTCCAATGTTCGTGAACACCAAGACTTTTCAAGGTCACACCATCGGGATTATAATTTATTTTTGAAGGTGGATTATTTGCTTGAGCAGCCTCATGTAAATAATTATCGGCATTGGCACACAAGCCCCATTCCGCATTTAGGAAATCGAGTCCTACCGATTCGATTGCAACCTGATCTAACGATGCAAAAATACTTGAAGGCCAATCGTTATTGAAAGGTGCTATTTGCCATTTAACTGGATTAATTTCGTGAAGACTTGAAGAATATAGTCCATCTAATAAATAAAGGACGGTATTTCCACCTAAATATTTACTACCCATTAAATCAACTATCGGATTATAAACACCCATATTTCCACGCCAATCTTGAATCTGAGAATGAAGTTCGTAAGGTGCTCCAATGGTACCATAATGATTTTTACCACACATAGTAACTCCTGTTTGTCCATCTCCATCTTGCCAATTTGTACTTAAACGACTGTGTCTTTTTAGCAATGCCATATTAATCATATAATCGGCAGCTACAACTTTTGCTGGCATTCGACGACAGTCTGTACCTGTTACCGAAGTCGATGAATATTTAATACTATTAGCAATCCAACCACCCCAATTTTGGTACGATACATTTGGAAAATCTTTACTACAATAATTTATAACGACATCCATTCCTGTATTACGAATTGCATCGTAAACACAAATATCGGCTTGTGTAACTCCAACAGAAACGAGTTGACTTAAAAGAGCATACACCGTTTGAGGTGAAGCATCGAGCCAATTATTTGTTCCGTGATTTGAACCATTGCTGTTAAGGTTAATTTTTATTACAATTTTCTCTCCTGCTTTGTATCCTACAACTCCTTTACCTTTCTTTTTATTGAGATTTTTGAACAATAAGTCCCAAGAATCGGTAATAGTGGTGCCTCCAGAAATATTGGTTACAGCTTTAATCAACATATTACTTATAGCTGTTTGATTGTTATTTGTAGCACTCCACCAATAATTTGAAGTACCATCCCAACTTGTTGCAGCGGCATCGTGAACCCATGTTACACGACCAGGAAAAATTCCATCGGGAACTCCTATCGGTGTGTTTGCTTTATCAATTGGAACAAATGTACCATTCGACAATCCTCCTTGTGCAAAGACATTTTTATTCTGAATAATGATATTGCTAAGTATTCCTACAAATGCTAAAATAAAAAACAGAAAAGCAACTTTATAACGATTAGAGTTGATTGAATAAAAAGCTTTTTTGATTCCAAATGCCGAAACAAACATTGTGGTAACAAAACCTACAAAACTAAATGCAACAGGTGCTGCAGCTTGCATACAAGGATAGCTTGCTCTCGATGGTTTTGGAATTACTCGAATAAGAAACCAGATAAGTGATGCAAATCCAAAACTCAAAAAGAATATTTTTTGATATGATGAGTCCTTTTTGACACCATATATTCTTCCAGTTTTTGGACATGTTTTGAAGAATGTTTTCTTGAATTTTTCTACAAACGTATTTTTTCCGAGATTCATAGTTTTTGATTTTATTCTGTCAAAATATTTTTACAATTTATTAATCATACTTGCTTGATATGCAGCTCCAAAGCCATTATCAATATTTACAACACTTACACCACTGGCACAGCTATTGAGCATTGCAAGTAAAGGAGCTAATCCTCCAAAATTTGCACCATAGCCAACACTGGTTGGAACAGCAATTATTGGTTTGTTTACCAAACCACCTACAACACTTGGCAATGCACCTTCCATTCCTGCAACAACTATCAAAACTTTAGCTGCTCGTATTAATGGAAGTTGATCGTACAAACGATGAATTCCTGCAACACCAACATCGGCAACTTTTTTAACCGAATTACCCAAGAACAAAGCAGTTTCATATGCCTCTTCAACCACAGGTATATCGGAAGTTCCGGCAGCAATTATTCCAATAAACGATTCCGTAGTTCCAAAAGGAGTTTGCTCAATACAAATTGTTTTTGCTAAATGATTGAATCGAGCCGATTGATGATTTTTCGATATTGCATCAAAGACTTCGGGACGAGCATGAGTTATTAAAATATTCGATCCACGATGCATCATGTGATTAACAATTCCAACTATCTGTTCGGTTGATTTCCCCAAGCCAAAAATTATTTCGGGATAACCAACTCGCGATTCACGTGCATAGTCAATCTTTGCATATCCAATATCTGTATACAAATACTCTTTCAGTTGTTTTGCTGCCACATCGGCTTGCAATTCGCCCGATTGTATTTGGGAACAAATCTTTTGTAAATCGTCATCAATCATAATACTTCTACTTTAGAATTTGCTCTATTCATTTTTCCGGTTTCATAACCTTCGGTATCGTATTTTATTAAGGTAAAACCGAGGGCTGTGAAATAGTTGTTAATCATTGTTTTGTTTTCGGGATCCAACAAATCAGGAATTTTACTTTTAGCAACTTCAAGCTTCACAACATCATTAAAAACACGAACTCTAATTGTTTTAAATCCTAAATCTTTCATAAACAATTCGGCACGTTCTATTTTCCCAAGTACTGCCTCATCCATCAAAGTATTATAAGGTAAACGCGATGGTAAACATGCATTCGAAGGTTTATCCCAAGTAGGTAAATCCATTTCTTTTGAGAATAAACGAATGAGCTCTTTGGTAAAACCTAATTCAAGTAAGGGACTTTTAATATCATGTTCTTTTAGAGCTTGCATTCCTGGTCTAACATCGCAAATATCGTCGGCATTCGATCCATCGATAACTGTACTGATTCCTAAAAGATTGGCTTCTCTTTTTATTATTGAGTAAATATCTGTTTTACAGAAATAACATCGATTTATAGGATTGTTTGTTATTTTATCAATTATGGGTAAATGAATGAGTCGCTGATTGATTTTTATTTTCGAAGCCAATTCTATACTTTCTTGCGTTTCCCATTTAGCCATATGAGGTGATACAATAGTAAATGCTATAGCTTTATCTTGCAAAACTTTTTGAGCAACTGCAACTAAAAATGTACTATCGACGCCACCAGAAAAACCTATTGCACATGAGTCAAGTTGCTTGAAATATGACACCAGTGAATTAAATTTCGATTCGAAGTTCATACGCTTTCTATTTTATAGATTTATAAATTTCCTTGATACTTACCCTATGCTCATTTGCAAGTTTTTTGCAATCATCATATTCTGGTTTTGAACTTATTATCTTGTTCTTGTAATAGGCATTTTTAATTCTGACAGCTCCAAAACTCGTTTGAACAATTTCAAAATCTCGATGTAAATCGGTTTTTAAAACAAGAATTTCGCGAATGCCTAAGGTTGTAGTATTGGTAAAAACAATTTCTTTCATCAAGTCCTTTTTATCATGCGAACAAATAACACTGAGCTTTGTTGCTGGTCTCGATTTTTTCATAATTATAGGAGTCAAATAGACATCCATTGCACCTTGTTCGAACAATTTTTCGAATACAAAATCGAAGAGTTCAGGATTCATATCGTCGATATTACATTCTAAAACACAAGCCGAATTTTCGATCTTTTGTATTTCTATTTGTTCTCCTAAAATAACACGTAAGACATTTGGAATTTCTGTATCACGTTCACCAATTCCATACGCTATTTTCGAAATGGTAAAAATCTGCTTCTCCGAGAAATCACTAACTAAGCATGCTAATATTGCAGCACCCGTTGGTGTAGTTGTTTCGAATGGTACAGCACCTGTTTTCACTGGAATACCTTTTAACAATTCAACAACTGCAGGAGCAGGAACTGGAATTTTACCATGTGCACAATGTACAAAGCCACCACCCAATTCAGGATATGAAGAAAGAATCAAATCGGGTTTTAAATAATCGATACAAATAGCTGCACCCACTATATCAACAATTGAATCGACAGCACCTACTTCATGGAAATGAATTTCGTCGATCGATTTATTATGAATTTTAGCTTCTGCTTCTCCAATCTTTTTAAATATTGAAAGACTAGTATTTTTAACAAATTCCGATAATAAACTTGATTGAATAAGGTGTTTTATATCATTATATGCACGATGTTCGTGGGTCTGATGTTCATGAGTAAGATGATCGTGGGTATGACCATGATGGTGTTTGCCATGACTATGATGGTGATTTGAAGTAACAAGAACTTTTACGTTTGTTCCCCAAATTCCAAGTTTATGACTTCTTGTAATTTGAATTTTCCATCCTTCAAGATTCAGTTTCATTAACTCTCTTTCAAGATATCCAATATCAACACCAAGGTCAATCATTGCACCAAGGTTCATGTCGCCACTTATGCCCGAGAAGCAATCGAAGTATAATATCTTTTTATTTTTATTCATACGATAAACTTAAAGTCCTAAAAATTGAATTGCTAAACCACTACACACAATAGTACCACCAGCAGTGAGGTGCATGTATTTTTCAAATTTCTTTAATGGAATAAAATCGAGTCCTTTTGAGGTTAAATACACAATACCAATCATAGTACCAATGGTGAAAAATGAAAATACCATTGTAATAAAAACAACACTGCCAACAGTTGTTTTTGCTGCAGGATACATCATCATTGGGATTAATGGTTCACAAGGACCAAGAATAAAAACGGTAAATAAAATCCAAGGTGTTAACGATTGTTTATGAACATGCGAGTGTTCATCGATGTGAGTGTGTTTGTGTAAATGGACATTTCCATCGTTATGCATGTGTAAATGAATATGTGGTTTGTTTTTATATAATTTATAAGCCCCCCAAATCATATATCCTAAACCAAAGAGAATTAATGCCCACGCAGCTACGTTTCCTCTATATCCCTCAAAAAGCTGAACTTTATTCATTAATAAACCAGAACCAATTCCAACTAACCCAATAATAACAGAACTTAAAACATGACCAATTCCACAAATAAAGGTTAAGGCAATTGTTTTTTTGTGACTCCAATTTTTAGCTTTGCCAATAACAATAAAAGGCAGATAATGATCGGGACCGGTTAGGGTATGCAAAAAACCTATCGATGCCGTGGTTAGGGCTAAAATCCAAATTTCATTTGTCATACTTTTCTGTTATTTGAATCAATGAATAAAATCGATAAACAGTTTAATTCCTTTAACAAAGGTAGATTCAAGCAGGCTTTGGGTTGTAGACAGAAGAAACAAATGGGTGATAGGAATAATACCTTAGTGTTTTTTGGGGAGAGAAAAGGTTTGTATTATTTTTTTGATGTTGTTAAATAAGAATGAATTATTGGCATATAAAATAAAGTTGGAAAGTATGATTAAAGTTTGAAATTGTATTTTTATTGCCGTCTGCTTTAGCTGACGGATTGGATGTGAAAGAAGAATTGGCTTTAGCCAAAATACTATTTTAAATTATAGTCATTTACTAAAAACCATATTTTGTATTAAATTCATTCACTTCATTTACAAATGATTTTTGGTGTTTTTTTGGCTAAAGCCGATTTTCTTCTTTTTCCATTTATCCGTCAGCTAAAGCAGACGGCAATGAAAATTTATACATATAAATATTTTCGTTCGAGACAAAAAAAAGCACGGACTAAAAGTCCGCGCTAGCATAGTGGTTAAAATAAGACATTATTATTTTAGTTATTTCTTCAAAGTAGAATTCCCCAAATATTGCATTAATGCAGATAAATTAAAGATATGGGCAGAACCTTCGTCGATACATTGTTCATTTGTTACGTACGAACAATCGTGATCGTAGTAGTTTTTAGCAGCAAAGGGCGATAGTACATGAGGTCTGCAAGGATCGCCAACAGCACCATTGTATGGACCTTGAATTGGTAAACCTGGCACAGGTTCTAAAACGCCATCGGCTCCACTAACTCTATGATGTGGATTCATAACTCGTTTCGACCCAAATCCCGTTATAAAGCAATAACCAGTAGCATTTCGACCTAAAATATAATCCATTGCATCTGTAACTCCTTGAATATATTTCGAATCTTTTGTTAGTACAAAAGCGGCACTCATTGCTATCGATCTTTCCGATACACGTCTGTTACTTCCCCAACCAAAATCGTCGGGTGTAATACCAATATTTACATTATAACTACTATTGGCTATCAATTGTAGTTGTTTATCGGCATATTTTAGCACATTTTCTCTACATTTCTTATCTCCACGAATTGCAAGTTCTATCGTTGCTAATGGTCGTTTTTCTATCCAGTTTGGTTCGCCATATTCGTTATCGAAACCAATTTGAGCAGCATGTAGAATTGGCTTTACATAAGCCGAATCGCCAGTTGTAATGAATAATTCAGCTCCTGCCAAAACCTTGTTATCGTTTCCACTTTGAACTATCGAATCGCCATAATCGCCAGTATATACACCCTTTGGATTTCTGCAAAAAGGATGAGTGGTTTCATTGGCTACACCCCAAGTCCATGCCGATTGTGCGGCTGTTAAACATGAATCAGAAAATCCAGGATATTGTTTGTTGAATTTTTTGAATACACGTGCAGCTATTGCAAAAGTAGCAGCATAGTCATAGGCCGATGTAGCATTTTTTACCATACAATAGAACTGACTCGTTTCTTTGTCCGGCATCACAACTCCCGAATGATGTGTTGATGTATTTTTGTACCAAACACCATTATCGGTATCTTTCATTTTATACATCCATTTCAACTCATATTTTACTTCGTCTAAAATATCGGGAACGCCATTAGCACTTTCAGGAATATTACATTCGGTCTTATTCCAATAGTCCGAAAATTGTTCGTACGACATCATTAATTCACATGCAGCAATCGATCCGGTAACCATATATAAGCCAAAATCGCCAGCATCGTACCAACCTCCAGACATCGAAATATTACGAGACTGATCTTCGTACACTTTAACAGAAGTATTCAAATGACCTGCTGGTCGAGCCCATTTTCCAGCATATTTCGGAAGTAATTCGTAACTGCAACGGTTGAAATAATAAAATTTCATTTGTGCTTTTGTTACTTCATCTAAAACCGTATTTGAAATTTGAAATGGAAACGATTTCATTGAACCAATGATGACAATATAAGTTCCCTCTTTTTTAAGGCTACTAAAATCGGCAATTTGAATATTATCTTCGCCCGACGATTCCCATTTAGCTTTTTTAATTAGATTTCCTGAAAATACTTTTTCCGACTGATCGCTTTTCCAAACTTCAAATTTCGATTCGGCAAAATCGATTGCAACAGCTTTTTTTATACCATCAACAAAAAAACCTATTTGGTTAATTCTAATATTTTCGGTTACAGTTTGTGCAACACAATTACTAAGTAGAAATAAGACGAATAAAGCTGATATTATTGACGATTGTAATTTCATGTTTTTTAAATTTTAGATTTGAATATATTGGATTTCTATTAATCCTCTTTTACATAGTTAGAGACGTAAAATATTACGTCTCTACTGCTGATTCCCCAAAACTGCAAGCCTTGAAAATGATTTTTTAGACGTTAATTATTTATAAAATAAAGCATCGATATTTTACTTTCGATGCTTCAATTAAAATTATTTTATTTCGAATTTAACTTTGACCACATATTTTAAAACAACATTTTCGCCCGTTGTATTATTCTGACCATTATTCGACAAGGTTTGTGCATTATGTAATTCTTCTGCCGACATATATGAAGCAGGATTAGTATCTACTTCTTTAATAGTAAGAACTTGACCAATAGTGTTTCCCAAACTTTCGATTAAATAGGCTGCCTTTTCTTTAGCATCTTTAATAGCATCTATTCTAACTTGTTTTTTGATTTGATTTAAATCTTTGTTTTTTAATTCCGCAATTCGCATATAACTTACACCATGAGTTTTAACTTTTTGAAGTATTTCATTTACTTTCTTAAAATCGGATAAAGTTACTTGAATTGTTTTCGTACTCATAAAACTTTTACCATTAATTTTAGAGTAATTATTCCCTTCGGTAACGGTAATTTGATCATTTCTAATTCCTAGTTTCAACAATTCACTAATCAATTC
>Ga0302288_1002404_pt1 | contig 11042 bp, 9 predicted proteins | sample III_Fen_N1_1_FD_194549 | JGI IMG/M metagenome (GOLD analysis project Ga0302288, IMG submission 194549) | Peat permafrost microbial communities from Stordalen Mire near Abisko, Sweden - III_Fen_N1_1 | ecosystem: Environmental > Terrestrial > Soil > Wetlands > Permafrost | place: Sweden: Abisko...
TTGGGATCAATCCACCAACTGAAATGTTAGGACTTATAAAGGTAAGCGAGTGGATAGATATTGACCTGAATTTCTTCTGCAAAATTACACCGGTTAATCAGGCTGAAGAAAACTAAATCAGAAAACAAGTATTGTAATATTTACCTTTTCTTTTTAAAAAAATCGGTCACTAACTTACTGCATTCATCCTCCAGCACACCCCAAACGACTTCCGTTTTGGGATGCAGGGCGGCAGGTGCAAACCGTCGGAAACCGCGTTTCACATCCTCGGCACCGTACACCACGCGGCTTATCTGCGACCAACCCAACGCCCCGGCACACATTACGCAAGGCTCCATGGTAACATACAGCGTGCAGTCCACCAAATATTTTCCACCCAGAAACTGAGCGGCAGCCGTTATGGCTTGCATTTCGGCATGAGCGGTGACATCGGTCAGTGTTTCGGTGAGGTTATGCCCGCGGGCTATGATCCGGTCCTGACAAACCACAACCGCTCCAATGGGCACTTCGTCGCGAGCCGCAGCTTTCTGAGCTTCCTGCAAGGCCTGCTTCATGAAATACACATCGGGATTAGTGTCTTTCGAATCGTCTTCGGAGTAATAGGAAATGGGCATGAAAATTCAATTGAGAATTATGAATTGAGAATTATGAATTAAACTATACATCCTCTTCCACCACCAGATTATCAATGATAAAGTTCTGGCGTTCGGAAGTGTTTTTGCCCATATAGAATGAAAGCAAGTCCTGCACGGCATCTTCCTTTTTTAATGTTACCTGGTCGAGGCGCATATCTTTGCCGATAAAGTGCTTGAATTCATCCGGCGAAATTTCTCCCAATCCTTTAAATCGGGTAATTTCTGGGTTAGAACCTACCTTAGCCATGGCCGCCAAACGTTCTTCCTCGGAGTAACAATAAAAGGTTTCTTTCTTGTTTCGTACGCGGAAAAGCGGTGTTTGCAGAATATACACGTGACCTTTTTTAATCAGATCCGGGAAAAATTGCAGGAAGAATGTAATCAGCAACAACCGGATGTGCATTCCGTCCACATCGGCATCGGTCGATACAATCACTTTGTTGTAGCGCAATCCTTCTATTCCATCCTCGATATTTAATGCGGCTTGCAACAGATTGAATTCCTCGTTTTCATACACAATTTTTTTGGTGAGCCCGTAACTATTCAGCGGTTTTCCGCGCAAACTAAACACTGCCTGCGAATTCACATCGCGGCTTTTGGTAATAGATCCGCTTGCCGAATCGCCCTCGGTAATGAAAATGCTCGAACTTTCGGTATCGCCTTTCGAATCGTTGTAATGAATGCGGCAGTCGCGGAGCTTCTTGTTGTGGAGGTTTACCTTCTTGGCCCGTTCGCGCGCCAGCTTTGTAACTCCGGCAATGGCTTTACGTTCCTTTTCAGAATCCTGTATTTTTTGGAGCAGCGTGTTGGCACTTTCGGTATTGCGATGCAGGTAGTTATCGAGTTCTTTTTTCAGAAAATCGGAAATAAATTTATTCACCGTGATTCCATCTTTCGACATATCGCGCGAACCGAGTTTGGTCTTTGTCTGACTTTCAAAAACGGGCTCTTCCACGCTGATGGCTACAGCCGCAATGATTCCGTTGCGAATATCGGTCAGTTCATGATTTTTATTGTAAAATTCCTTGATGGTTCGTGCCACAGCTTCGCGAAATGCACTTTGGTGGGTTCCGCCCTGGGTGGTATGTTGCCCGTTGACAAACGAATAATATTCTTCTCCGTATTGGTCGCTGTGGGTAAATGCAATTTCAATGTCTTCGCCGCGCAGGTGAATAATCGGGTAAAGCGGGTCTGATGTCAGGTTCTCGTTCAGCAAATCGAGCAATCCGTTTTTAGAAAGAATTTTTTTTCCATTGAAATTGATAGTCAGGCCCGTATTGAGGTATGCGTAATTGCGCAGCATGGTTTCAATAAACTCATCCTGATATTTATACCCTGTGAAAAGTGTCTCATCCGGGATAAAAAATACGTAGGTTCCACGGTCGGTTTTATCATCGAAAATATCGCTGTCCTTCACCAGTTTTCCCTGTACAAATTCGGCACGACGGCTTTGTCCATCGCGAAAACTCTGCACCACGAAAGTGGACGAAAGCGCGTTCACCGCTTTTGTACCAACTCCGTTTAGTCCAACTGATTTTTTGAATGCTTTGGAATCGTATTTTCCACCGGTGTTCATAATCGAAACGGCATCAATCATTTTACCTAACGGAATACCCCGACCGTAATCGCGCACTTCCACATGACCGTCTTTCACCGTTACTTCAATGGATTTTCCTGCACCCATGCGATATTCGTCAATACAGTTATCAAGCACTTCTTTCAACAACACATAAATTCCATCATCGCCATGCGTTCCATCGCCCAGTTTCCCGATATACATTCCCGGGCGGCGGCGTACGTGCTCCAACCCTTCGAGGGTGATAATGTTACTATCGCCGTAATCGACCTGTTGTATAATTACTTGTTCTTCCATAATTTCAGCAGTAAGCGGTAACCGGCAAGCGGTAAAACTTTTCCAATTACCCTCTATTTATATTCAAATCAATTAACTGTTATTCTGTTTAGCTACTTCAATTAGCGTGCAATCCAGTTTTCTGGATTTTGCAGGTTTCTACCATTCCACACCTGAAAATACAATTCTGTTTTGTTATCACTTTCGTCGTCGGTATAAATTTTACCGATGGGTTGTTTTGCACTGACGTGGTCGCCTTCCTTCACATAAATCTGGGTCAGGTTGGCATATACTGTTCGATAATTTCCGTGTTGAATAATGACCATGTTGTTGCTCCCGGGTATCAACATACGTTGTGTAACAACACCTTCGAACACGGCACGTGCGGAACTACCGGCTGGAGTTTGAATATAAATCCCCTTGTTATTGGTGGTCACGTGTTTCAGAACCGGATGCTCATGAATACCAAAATGTCCGCTGATAAAACCGTTGGAAGTAGGCCATGGCAAACGCCCCTGATTGCGCTCAAAATTGCCCGATGTAAGCGTTTCTTCTTTTGTTAGCAACGAAACCGAAGCCGAAGTAGTTGCTGCAGGAACTGTTGCCGGAGCATTGCTGTTCGATTTGGCAGTGTTTTTAGATTTCGAATCTGGTTTTGTTTTGGAAATTGACTCATTCTTCTGAACTGTTCGTTGAGTTTCTTGACGGACTTTGGCTTCGTCGGCTAATCGTTTTTTCTCTGCGGCAGCTCGCTTGGCTTCGGCTTTACGAATTTCCTCGGCAATCACAGCTGCAATTTTATTATTTAAATCATTGGCCTTCTTCTGTTGTACCTTCAAATCGGCGCGCAGTTTGGCCTCCTTCTTTTGCAAGTCGGTGAAATAAATCTTTTCTTTCTGTTGATCTTTTGTAAGCTTGGTGGCTTCCACCTCCTTTTGTTTGACGACCTTGACTTTATCGGTTTTTTTAGTCACAATGCTGTCGTTTTTGTGGACAATATCTGTCTTAACCTTTTCAATTTTATACACTTGCTCTTTGCGATAATCGCTGAACTCCTGTAAATATCGCAACCTCCGATATGATTGATCGAATGTTTGGGCAGAAAGAACAAACATAATTTTTGCATACAAACTGCTGTTGATTTGTTCATCTTGTACCAACTTAGCATAATCGGCTTTCAAATCTTTCAGGTTATTTTCCAGCTTGGTGCGTTCCTGAGTCAGTTGCCCGATTTGCTCATCCATTTTCCCAATTTCGGTGCTCATACCTTTTATCAGTGTTTTCCTTTCATTGATGTTTTTTGAAAGAATGGAGAGTTTATTCAACGAAGTATTTTTCGATTTTTTTGTTTCATTGAGTAATTTATTGGTCAGTTCGAGAGTCTGAAGCGTTTGTTTCCGTTGCTGTTCCAGCTCTTTGACAGTTTGAGCCTGCAAACTGCAAACTGCAATTATCAATGAAACAATGACAATAACAAATCGGTTAAATTTAGGTTTAATCATTGGTCTTTATTTGTTAAGCAATTGATCTAAATTGGCACGAGTATAGCTTGCCTTATTGGTTGGAACGAATTTCAAATTACTATTAAATTCAGTTCTCAGAATTGAAAAATTGCACTTCATTTGGGTGTTTTGAGCTCCCAATTGCAAAGCAATGGTTCCGGGAAAATTCACACCGTTCTGAACTGTGTAATCTGAATACACGGTTTGCAGTTGATAATTACCGTTAATGGCTTTAATTACCATTTGCTGAATTAGGCTTTGTGCATTCAGCGTGGTTGTTTGTATCATGTTTTTAGACGTGTATTCTATTTGTTTTTGATCGTTCAATTTGCAAAGTTCGGCATTTACTGCTTTGTTTCCCACACAGAAAAAGCGGCCGGTAAGCAAGGATTGCAGGCTAAAAAAATCGACATCAACGCCAAAATTTGTAGCAAAATATGAATAATCAGCCGCATAATACCGGCGATTCATTTTGTCGAAAACACGAATACTGTCAGCTGTAAATTCGGCTTTAAACAGTTCAATTCCAAGAATTTGAGCCGATAAGTAAATAACCGAGTCCAATTTCATTTTGCAATTAGCCGACACATTTACACTACGCCCACCCATTTCCAGCTCCAATGACATTTTACTCACATTGGCAGTTGTGAATTGCGCCTGCTTTTTTTGCACCTGTTCAATGAGCTGAGCTATCTGGTTCACGGGTTTAGACTCCGTTTTGACAGGAATTAGTTTGGTGGTTTTACAGGCCGAAAAGGCGATTAAAATCACGAGAAGCCAGCCGAAGTTCAGTCTCCAACCTGCATTTACTGCTTGTATGTTGTTTTTAGTTTTCATAGCTTTTTTACATTCCTTTATTCTCGATTTTCTTTTTTAAATCGTTAGTTTTATTGCCTGCATCGTATGATTTTTGCCAATACCTAAGTGCATTGACTTGATCGTTTGTTTTCCAGAGAATGTCGCCGTAGTGCTCAAGGATGACTCCTGATTCTTCGTCTTTGGCCATGTAATCAATCGCTCTGTTAATATAGTATTTTGCCAACGAGTAATTTTTCTGTTGATACAAAATCCAGGCGTAGGTATCCAGATAGGTGCTGTTTTTCGGCTCAAGCTCCACGGTTTTGGCACTCATACGTTCGGCTTTACTTAATTCCGTTTTTTCCAGCGAAAGATAATATGCATAGTTATTCATCACCATTATATTCTTGGGATTGGCTTCCAGTGCTTTGTCGTAGTTTACAAAAGCCGAATCTTTTTTCTCCAATTTGTAATAAGTATCCGCAATTTGTGCATAAAAATCACCTTTCAACTCATTCTGTTCGGCTGCCACCAGTGGTAATCCCGTTTTGTACGATGCTAGCGAAGTTGCGAAATCATTGAGCTGAAACTCGGCAATTCCTTTGTAAAAATACCAACCCGGAAGTTTCGGCATATTCTTAATTGCCCTATCGGCAACCGAAATCAACTGTTTGAAATTTTTCTGAGTCAGATTTAACTGAATCAGGTGCATCCATGTTTGATCGTTTTTCGAGTTAATATTAATCATCGATTCAAACTCAGAAACAGCCTCGGGAAATCTTTTCATAAACTGAAGGAAAACAGCATAGTAACCACGTACTTGCTCTTCCATAGGATAACGATCGACCAGCATTTTAAACAAACTTTCGGTTTCGCTTAACTTGGTTGAATCCTGAGTAACCTTTTCAATATATTGTCCGAGCACCTGCACCTTGGTATCCACGTCCAATTGTTCGCTTTTTAGGGCACTTACAATGGATTTCATGGCATTTTCAGGCTGATTCATTTCCTTGTAATAATTCGATAGCGATAGATACACCAACGCATTTTGTGGATCGTCCTTCAAAACCTGCTTATACGTTTCGAGAGCTTTATCGTAGCCTTTTTGTTGGAGATAAATGTCGCCCCGAAGAACTTTGTAACGCGAATCGGAAGGAAATTTATTTATCAGCTTTTCAATCTCGGCATTGCCTTTTGCCTGATCGTCCAACAATAAATACAATTGAAATTTTTCAAGGGAGATATTTCGATTGATTCCCACCAATGTTTCCAATCGGTTGTAGGCGGCAATAGCTTTCTCAAATTGCTTTGTTTCTTTGAAAAACGAAGCCTGCATAGTGTAAACTTCCTCTTTGTTGGGATACATTTTTTGCAGGTTCTCGGCTATTTCCACACACCGATCCCATTTTTTCAATTCGGAATACTGACTTACAAGCTGTAAATTGTACCACCAGTTTTCGGGGTCAATTTTCACTGCCTTTTCCATGCAATCGAGCGAAGCTTTCGTAAAACCAAGTACTCCGTAAATAACTCCTAATTCCGAGTGTACTCCTGCATCGAGCGAATCCAGTTTGGCACAAACCTGAAAAGTTTCCAGTGCCTGATCATATTTGCCGGTTTCTTTCAGTTTCAATCCTTCATAGAAGTAATAGTCGAACTTGCGCTGATTGGCTTCCGACAAGTGCTTGTTGACCTTGGGATGTTGTTCTCCCTTCTTTTGGTCGGCAAAGCCCTGAAAGACTGAAAGAAAAATGACTATAATGAGAAAATATTTTCTGTACATAAATTTGTAAATTCATAATTTAAAATTCATAGTGCAAAACTCACTGTTAATTATGAATTGCGCCTTATGAATGGATTAATGCTTGCCGGTATGGCCAAATCCTCCAGCTCCACGATCGGTTTCACCAAGTTCGGTAACTTCTACCCATTCTGCTTGGGCATGACTGGCAATAACCATCTGGCAAATACGTTCACCATCGTTTATAACAAAATCCTCGGCCGAAAGATTCACCAAGATGATGCAAATTTCGCCTCGGTAGTCGGCATCAATCGTTCCGGGTGAGTTCAACACGGTAATTCCTTTTTTGATGGCCAGTCCACTCCGTGGTCTGATTTGTGCCTCGTATCCTTCGGGAAGTTCGATAAACAAACCGGTTGGTATCAATTTTCGTTCCAAAGGTTTCAGCACCACAGGCTCAACTATATTAGCACGCAAATCCATACCGGCTGAGAGTGGTGTGGCATATTCTGGAAGCAAATGTTTTGAACGATTTACAATGTTGATTTTCATTATTTTGGATTCAAATTCAGAATCAATATTTTAAAATATTCTGATTAAATTATTGATCAAGAAAAATTAGTTGTTAATTGAAATTTGGCTTAGCCACAAAAATACAATTTTTATCTTTAATCCCGATTAAGAAACGGGTAAAATATGGATTTTTTTAATTATGCTTTTAACGCCGACATTATTCAGTACAATTGATTAACAAAACAAAAACATTTTCCGGGTTCTATTGTTTCATTTAAAACACTTATATTTTACAAAAAACCATGGTAGAACTTACTGACTCATTAATAATAAAGTCAATCACATTTAGAAATCGCATTGGCATGTCGCCCATGTGTCAGTATTCATCGACCGACGGCTTTGCAAACGACTGGCATTACGTGCATTACGGAACCCGTGCCATTGGCGGGGTAGGATTAATCGTGGTTGAGGCCACAGCTGTTTCACCCGAAGGCAGAATCACTCCGTCAGATTTAGGATTGTGGAACGATGACCATATTGCCGAGTTAAAACGCATTACAGAATTTATTCATCAGAACGACTCAATAGCCGGAATTCAAATAGCTCATGCCGGACGCAAAGCTTCGCATAACACCCCTGATAAAGGCGGAAAACAACTTTCGGGCAAGGAAGGAGGATGGCTTACAGTTGGACCTTCAGCTATTCCTTTCGACGAATCGGAAAATCCACCGGTGGAGCTTGATAAATTAGGAATTAAAGCCGTAGTTGATGAATTTAAAACGGCAGCCTTTCGGGCAAAACATGCCGGATTTAAAGTTCTGGAAATTCATGCAGCCCACGGTTATCTGATTCATGAATTCCTCTCACCGTTAAGTAACCACAGAACCGACGAATATGGTGGCAGTTTTGAAAACCGCATTCGCTTGTTGTTGGAAATTTTAAGCGCAGTGAAAATCGTTTGGCCGGAGGAATTGCCCTTGTTTGTGCGTCTTTCGGCAACTGACTGGGCGCAAGGCGGTTGGGATTTGAATGAAACCGTTCAACTTGCCGAAATATTGCACCAACATCAGGTTGATTTAATTGACTGTTCGTCAGGTGGAAATATTGTGAATGCTAAAATACCTGTAGCACCCGAATACCAGGTGGCATTTTCGGAAGCTGTTCGCAAAACCGGAATCATGACTGCGGCTGTAGGACTAATTACTTCTGCCGAACAAGTCAATTCGATTCTTAACGCAGGAAAGGCCGATATGGTGTTTTTGGCTCGCGAGTTGCTTCGAAATCCGTATTTCGTGCTTAGAGCCGACACCGAAGTCAGTTGGCCGCTGCAATATGAAAGGGGAAAATAAAAAGAAAACGCTTACCGAAATTATTCTGATAAGCGTTTTTCAGTATTAGAACCTGGATTATTTATAAATGTTGTTCAACACATTAGCCAACTGAATTCCACCACGATAAAGCATTTCGTCTAAATTGTCGGCGAAGAAATAAACATAATGATAATTGCTGGTATCGGAAGTGTCATAACTGTATATTCGATTCCTAACCACATAAACAGCCTCTACAGACTGTAAAATTCCATATTTTTTAAATTCAGCCTTGCGTGGCTCAAACTTATCCTGCAAATAACGGCTGTATTCAGAATACGACATTTTCTGATTTTCAATCAACGCGCCGTCCCAAACCGAGTGGAGATTTGTTTTCTTCCCAAACCAATTGAATTCCACGCCATTTCCGCCTTTATCCGTTTTACGACCCATGTGCATCGGTTGATGCAAATCGCCTACAAAATGGACGATAAATTTCAATGCTTCGGCGTCACTGTTGTGAGCTTTTAAACGTTTGGTCAATGAATCAAGCGCAAAAAACAAATGTTCGCCTTCTGCTTTGGGGTTTTCGAGCAATTTTTTTATTCCGGCGGAAGTCATGTTGTCATCCAAATCCTGAAAATGCCACTGATAACTGTATGCATACTTATTATCGCTACGCACTTCGTCAGCCCAGGTTGCTTCATATATTATTCCTTTTTTCCCAAGCATTTTATCTACCTGAGCTTTGGCTTTCTCAGTCAGATTGTTGTATGCAATGTCTGCTATAATTCGATGACCGACAGCATCCCAAGCAGATGCTGAAATGGTTAATGACAAAAGACAAAGAGTAAATAATTTTTTGGTTAGTTTCATTTTTGTTGTATTATGACTTTTTATAATTGCTACAAAGTTAGAATATTTATTCAAAATCAGATAGAAATTAGACTTTAAACTGATTTTTTTAATCAACAATTAATGAAATTGTTAATTGTATTACGGTCGTTTTTTTAGTGGGTGTCGTGAAAATTTAATATCTTTGTGAATTATATCAAAATACATTCATTAAGTCCACTTTAGGGGATTTAGGAGTCAACTAATTACCAAAATGCTTTCCATTGCAGATGATTATCATTTATATCTGAAATTCGAGAAAAGCTTATCGGACAATACGATAGAGGCTTATGAACGGGATTTGCAAAAACTGATGGATTATCTGATTGATGCACACATTCAGCCCGAAAAAGCCACGACAGAAATCTTGCGTGACTTTATTATAGAAATCAGTAGTTTAGGCATTCATCCACGCTCTCAAGCTCGGATTCTGTCGAGTATAAAATCGTTTTACCATTTCTTAATTTACAGAAACATACTCGATAATGACCCGACTGAATTGCTCGAAAGTCCGAAAATTGGATTAAGATTGCCAGAAGTGCTTTCGCTGGAAGAAATCAACAGCATTGTCGAAGCTGTTGACCTGTCGAAGCCCGAAGGGCAACGAAACAAAGCCATTATCGAAGTGCTTTACGGGTCGGGGTTGCGCGTGTCGGAGCTAATCAATCTCCAACTCTCAAAATTATACCTGGACGAAGGCTATATGCTTGTGGAAGGAAAAGGTAGCAAGCAGAGGCTTGTACCCATGTCGCCTGAAGCATTGAAACAAATCGGATTGTGGAAAATAGATCGTAACCTGTTGGATATAAAAAAAGGGAATGAAGATTTTGTTTTCCTAAATCGTCGGGGTTCAAAGCTAACGCGCGATATGATTTTTAAAATTGTGAAAGATTTGGCTCACTTGGCCGGGATTCGAAAGAATGTAAGTCCGCATACTTTCCGTCATTCGTTTGCAACCCATTTGCTCGAACACGGTGCCAATTTACGGGCCATTCAGCAATTGCTTGGACATGAATCTATCACAACAACAGAACTTTACACGCATATCGATGTGCATTTTTTACGTCAGACCGTGATGGAACATCATCCGTTTTATAAAAATAAGAAAACAACATTATAAACTATACCTTTTGAAATCAGTTATTCAAAAAATCCCATTTCTTCTCACAGCTATTGTAACTGTCGTGTTATCAATAGCAAGTGTTTCGGCGCAGGAAACCATGGTTGTCGGGCAAGTAGTGAATGCAGTCGATCGTACCCCGATTCCTCAGGTTAATATTACGTTTAAAAACACCAATATTGTGGTTCAATCCAACGAGGAGGGTTATTTCATTATTAAAAATAAAGGGAAACAAACCTCGCTTGTTTTCTCGTGTGTTGGTTTTAAACTCCAAGAAATTAATGTGAAATATGGTCAAAGCGTTGGGATTGACGTAAAAATGGAAGAAGAAAGCACCTTGTTACAGGAGGTTTTCATAATTCCGGGAGCTAATCCTGCATTGGAACTGATGAAAAAAGTAAGGATGATGCGCAAAGCAAACGATGTCAGTTTGCTCAACGGTTTTTCGGCTGAAAGCACGGAGCAAAACCTGGTGCTGCTGAGCAAAATTAATCAACGCTCACTCAGCAAACGCATTTTCGACCAATTGAAAAAAGGCAACCTGTCTAAAACCGATTCGTCACTGGTTTTGCCCATGTATATGGCCGAAACTAAATTCAGTCTAACTCCGAAAGAAAAAAGAGAAGTGTCGAAAAACATCTTTTCTTCGCCCGAAAGTGGAATGAAAATTTTGGAGAAAC
>Ga0302288_1002407_pt1 | contig 11026 bp, 9 predicted proteins | sample III_Fen_N1_1_FD_194549 | JGI IMG/M metagenome (GOLD analysis project Ga0302288, IMG submission 194549) | Peat permafrost microbial communities from Stordalen Mire near Abisko, Sweden - III_Fen_N1_1 | ecosystem: Environmental > Terrestrial > Soil > Wetlands > Permafrost | place: Sweden: Abisko...
ATTCTGTGCTTGCGACTGGGATTTAAAAGCTTGGGATTGGTTCTTTCTGCTTTCGTCATACTTAAGACTACAGCTTCCATGTGGGCCATCTGTTTCTCGTCTACCATAGATTCAATGTCACCCATTTTTGCTCCCATACCGGGAAGCATTCCCATAATGGAGGATAAACCACCCATTTTTTTCATCTGCTTCATGGATTCCAGGTAATCTTCAAAGTCAAACTTACCCTTTTTCATACGGGCAGCCATTTCTTTTTCCTTTGCCTGATCCATATCAAGATTGGCTTCCTGTACTCTGTCAATTAAAGAAAGTACATCACCCATTCCTAATATTCTTCCTGCCATACGATCCGGATAAAACTGTTCCAGATCTGTAAGTTTTTCACCATTCGCCACATAAAGGATAGGCTTACCGGTTACTGCTTTTACAGAAAGAGCTGCACCACCTCTGGTATCGCCATCCATTTTAGTTAAGATGACTCCATCCAGTCCAATTTTTTCATCAAACTCTTTTGCTACATTTACTGCATCCTGGCCTGTCATAGCATCTACAACCAGCATAGTTTGATGAATACTTATTTTCTTTTTTATATCAATCAATTCCTGCATCATGTCTTCATCTATATGAAGGCGACCTGCAGTATCCAGAATAACAACATTAAACCCATTTTTTTCTGCATATTCTATTGCGGTTTTTGCAATCACAACAGGTTTTTCTTTATCTCCCATGGAAAAAACTTCCACGCCTTGCTTTTCTCCGTTTATCTGCAACTGTTTAATAGCAGCCGGACGATATATATCGCAGGCAACCAGTAATGATTTTTTGCCTTTTGACTTAAACTTGCCTGCAAGTTTTGCTGTAGTGGTAGTCTTACCTGCACCCTGTAAACCACACATCATAACAACTGTAATTGATTTACCAGGTTGGAATTCTATTTCCGTGGTCTCAGAACCCATAAGGGTTACCATTTCCTCGTTAACAATCTTAATAACCATCTGTCCTGGATTAAGTCCATTCATTACGTCGGATCCAATGGCTCTGTCTTCTACACTTTTGATAAACTGTTTTACGACTTTAAAGCTAACATCGGCTTCCAGTAATGCCATTTTAACTTCTTTTAATGCAGCTTTCACATCTTCTTCAGTCAAACGGCCTTTACTTCTTAAATTTTTAAAAACATTCTGCAATTTGTCCGTTAAACTTTCAAATGCCATCTATTAAAGCTCCTCTATGATTTCAGCAGCAAGCAGGCTGATTTTTTCTAAATTATCAGTTGCTTCTTTGGTCAGAGACATTGCATCTTTGTCTACTGCTTTTGCTAATTGGCTGATTTTAATAACTTTTTCTTTTGTCTTGCCAAATTTCTCAACCAGATGCAGTTTGTCTTCACAGTCCTGTAAAATAATATTGCATCTTTTGATAAGATCATGTACTCCCTGTCTGCTAATACCGGCTTCCTCTGCTATCTCGCTTAAGGATAAGTCATTATAAACTACTGCCTCATATATTTTACGCTGATGTTCTGTTAAGAGTTCTCCGTAAAAATCATATAAAATACCCTGTTCAACAATTTTTTCCATAATCTCACCTGGCTTAGTTTACTATAAGATATAACTGGTGTCAAGTAATTTTCTTGACACCTTGTAAAAGTTTTCTAAATCAATTTATGATTACAGTTTGTCAGCATAAATATTTTTATAACCCTCTCCAAAAATCTCGCTGGCACTGGATACAATCATAAATGCGTTTCCATCCACTTCTTTAATGATTTCTTCAGCCATTGGAGCTATTTTTTTTTGCATAACACATAGGATTACTTTTTTCTCCTTTTTGCTGTATGCACCTTCTCCATCTAAAAATGTGACTCCAAGATCAAGTTCGTTCATGAGTTTTGTAGCTATCCTATCCCCATGATCGCTGATGATAAAGATCATTTTAGCTTCATCTCTGCCATATAATACTGCGTCAAGCACAATATTTTCACCTATTACCAAAATCAGGGCATAAATTGCAGTATTAAAATTACGGAAAACGATACCTGCAGTGATTACAATAATCATATCAACCATAAAAAAAAGCCGGCCGGTTCTAACATGTTTAAACTTCAGTCTCAATAATTTTACGATAATATCTGTTCCACCGGTAGTAGCTCCACATTTAAAAATAATACCCAGCGAAGCTCCACTGATACAGCTGGCAGCCATGATAGTTGGTACTATTTCTGTTGTTAGTGGTGGAAACTGACTGAAAAAATTGGTAAAAACAGCCGTAATAACAATAGAATAAATTGTAGTAACAATCATCTTCCATCCTAGTTTCCAGATACCCAGTATCATAATAGGTATATTAAAAAGAAAAATCAAAGTACCTGTTTCCATACCAGACAAACGGCTAACAATAATGGAAAGACCTGTAACTCCTCCGGTTGACATATTATTAGGATCTATCAGAAGGCTGATTCCCGCTGCATATAATATAGATGCCAGCGTTATTAGAATTAGTTTGATGATTCGTTTACCCTGTTTTTTAATTATTTTCATACTTTCCTCCCAAAACCATTTGAATTAAAAAAAGATGCTAAGATTATATCAAAAAAATATACTCTCAGCATCCTGATCTTATAAAATAAATTCTATTAAATATTAGCTCTTTAAATATTGGTTTATTAAATATTGATTTTATTAAATATTGGTTTTATTAAATATTGGTTTATTAAATATTAGTTCTAACAACTTTAGGCTGATATCCGCCAGCATGCAGTGCGTCCATAATCTGGGTCTTATGTTCTGTTCCAAAAGCTTCCAGTGTAATCCGAAGTTCCACAGCAGCGTTACGGTTTATGGAAACAAACTGATTATGCTCCAATTTTACAACATTTCCGTTCTGTTTTGCAATTACATCTGACACTTTTGAAAGTTCACCTGGTTTATCAGGTAAAAGTACTGATACGGTAAAGACACGATCCCTTAAAATCAGACCTTGCTGTACAACGCTGGACATGGTAATTACGTCCATATTTCCACCGCTTAGTATAGCAACGATCTTTTTATTTTTAACATCCAGCTGTTTTAAAGCCGCAACTGTAAGAAGTCCTGAATTTTCAACCACCATTTTATGATTTTCTACCAGATCCAAAAATGAAACAACAAGATCTGCATCTTCCACCGTTATAATATCATCTAAATTCTTCTGCACATAAGGAAAGATTTTGGTGCCGGCAGTTTTTACTGCGGTACCATCTGCAATGGTGTTGACCCTGTCTAAAGTAACCACTTTTCCAGCTCGTATTGCTTCCTGCATGCAATTAGCTCCAGCTGGTTCTACACCAATTATCTGAATTTTTGGATTGAGGATTTTAGCCAGAGTGGATACACCTGCTGCTAGGCCGCCTCCACCAATGGGTACCAGAATATAGTCAACATCAGGCAGTTCTTTGATTATTTCCATGGCGATAGTCCCCTGACCTGTGGCAACCCCCAGATCATCAAATGGATGAATAAAGGTGTAGCCATGTTCTCTTGCCAGTTCATAGGCTTTTTCACAGGCTTCATCATAAACATCTCCAAATAAAACCACTTCTGCTCCATATCCTTTTGTACGGTTAACTTTAATAAGCGGAGTGGTGTTAGGCATAACGATAATAGCTTTAGCACCAAAGCATTTGGCGGCATAGGCTACTCCCTGGGCATGATTTCCTGCGGAGGCAGTAATAATACCTTTTTGCCTTTCTTCTTCCGTCAGAGTACTCATTTTATAATAAGCGCCTCTTAATTTATATGCACCTGTAAACTGCATATTTTCAGGCTTTAAATACACTTTATTTCCTGTCTGTGCGCTTAAAAAATCACTGTAAATTAATTTTGTTTCCAGGGTGACTTTCTTTACAACTTCTGATGCTTCTTCAAACTTATCTAATGTTAACATTTCGTTTCCTCCTGCCTACTCTACACTGTCCGATACGTCAAATAGTGCATTTACAAATTGTTCTGAATCAAACTTCTGCAAATCTTCTATTGTTTCACCAACTCCAATGTATTTAACCGGAATATTTAATTCCGACTGAATCGCCACGGCAATACCGCCTTTTGCGGTCCCATCCATTTTTGTAAGAATGATTCCAGTAAGCTTAGTAACTTCACCGAACTCCCTCGCCTGCTGTAATGCATTCTGACCTGTTGTTCCATCTAAAACCACAAGATTTTCTCTATGGACATTGGGAAATTCCCGGTCAATAATCCGGTTCATTTTTTTAAGTTCTTCCATAAGATTTTTTTTATTGTGAAGACGGCCTGCGGTATCTACCAGAAGTACATCGATATTTCTGGCTTTTGCTGCATTAACCGCATCATATATTACAGACGAAGGATCGCTTCCTTCTGCGCCCATAATTATATCAACTCCAGCCCTTTTTGACCATTCCACAAGTTGTTCACCTGCTGCTGCACGAAATGTATCTGCCGCTGCCAGAAGTACTTTTCTGCCTCCGGTTTTCAGGTTTCCTGCCAGTTTCCCAACTGAAGTGGTTTTACCTACTCCATTTACTCCGATAATAAATACAACTGATTTTTCAGTTTCAAATTCATATGCGGTAGTATCCACCTTCATTTGTTCTTTTATACTGGCAATCAACAGTCCTTTACAATCCGCCGGTTCTTTAATATGTTTTTCCCTGACCTGTTGTTTTAAACGTGAAAGAATGGAATCCGTGGCTTTCACCCCGATGTCTCCCATAATCAGAATTTCTTCCAATTCCTCATAAAACTCATCATCAATACTGGAAAATCCATTAAAAACAGAATCAATTCCATGTACAATATTATTTCTGGTCTTGGTAAGACCTGCTTTTAATCTTCCAAAAAAACCCTGTTTTTCATCACCCATAACTGCTCCTATTGTAAAAACATTTACTTAATTTTCCAGATCTTTATCTATGAGATTTACACTCACAAGTGCCGAAACACCCTTTTCCTGCATAGTAATTCCATATAATCTGTCGGCACGTTCCATTGTACCACGTCTGTGCGTAATAACAATAAACTGTGTATTTTTTGATAATTTATGAAGATAACCGGCAAATCTGCCAACATTGCTTTCATCCAGAGCTGCTTCAATTTCGTCCAGCAGACAAAATGGGGAAGGATGAAGATTCTGAATTGCAAACAATAGCGAAATAGCCGTCAGTGCCTTCTCTCCACCGGAAAGTTGCATCATATTCTGGAGTTTCTTTCCTGGTGGCTGTGCGATAATCCTGATTCCTGCCTCCAGAATATCCTCATCTTCCATTAATTCCAACGTTCCTTTTCCACCACCAAAAAGTTCTTTAAATACCTTATCAAACTCTCTGTTGATTTCCTGGAATTTCTCATTAAACAATTTTCTCATGGCAGCATCCAATTCTGTAATAATTGCAAGCAAGGTCTGTTCTGCTTCCACAAGATCATCATGTTGTACTTTTAAAAAGGTATAGCGTTCCATTAGGTTCTTAAAATCTTCGATAGCATTAACATTTACATCACCCAGTTTTCGTATCTGGTCTTTTAAAGAGTATATATCACGTTTCATAGAAGAAAGATCATTGAATTCTTCATTACGAAGTCCTGAAGCACCCGACAATGTAATCTCATATTCGTCCCACATGTAATTTATCTGGGCTTCAATAGACTCTTCCAGTTTTTCTTTCTGGGTATTTAAACGATATACTTCTTTGTCTAAAGCACTCATGCGATTAGACATTTCTTCACGTTCATTAAAAAAGTTTTTCTGTCTGGTGGTTAATTCTTCTTTTCTTGTAACATTTTCTTTTAAACGGTTTTCCAGATCTGATTTTGTGGAGTGGGAAGCCAGAATTGTTTCTTCTAGTTCTTCGATACTATGATTTTTATGTTCCACTTCCTCCATGGTCTGGGTTAATTTATCTTTGATTTCTTTTAATTCCAGAGCATATCGCAGAATTTCTCCATCAATACGGTTTACATTCTGCTGTTCAAATTCCTGTTTCTGAAGTATTTTTTCAGCTTTCAGATCCCATTCTAATACTTTGGCAGTCTGATCTGTTTCTTCACTTCTTTTTTCCTCAAGCAATTTTTGGAATTCACCAATTTTTACATCTATGGATTTTTCCAGTTCCTCTGAGTTTTTAAGTTCAATTACAATAGCATCCTTATTCTGCTGGATTTCAAGAATCTGACTCTCAATGTCCTTCTGTTCCTGTTGCAGGGCATCAAAACCGGCTTCTGTCTCGCCTTTACGTTCTTCTGCGTTCATCACGTTGAGTCTGGCTGTATTCTGGTTGATAAACTGTTTCTGTATTTCGGCTTTGATTACTTCCAGATTTGTTCTTAAAAGATTTCTTTCTTCCTTGGTCTTTTCTATGTCTTCCAGTAAAATATCCATATCCTTAAGATATTTTTTTATTTTACCTTCCAGTTCTTCCATTTCTCTTCTTCGCCCAAGCAAATTGCTGTTATTCTTAAAGGCACCACCGCTGATGGCTCCACCAGGAACTAAAAGTTCACCTTCTATGGTTACCATACGAATACCATAATCATATTTCCGTGCAATTCTTACAGCATTATCAATATGATCTACTACTACAATGCGTCCCAGCATTGCTTTGGCTACATCCACGTACTTTTTATCAGTCTTTACAAGCTCATCAGCCATTCCGATTACGCCTTTTTCTTTTAAGGCTTCTGAGTTTTTGAATTCCTGTGGATTTTTGATGCTGGTAAGTGGAAGGAATGTAGCTCTTCCAAGCTTATTGGTCTTTAAAAATTCAATCATTCTTTTGGCAGTATCTTCATCGTCGGTTACAATATTCTGAATATTTCCGCCAAGCGCTGTTTCAATAGCTGTCTCATATTTCTGATCCACTTTGATAATGTCAGCTACAACTCCTACGATTCCGCCGGTATTGTCTTTCTGCTCCATTACCTTTTTAACGCTTCCACCATATCCTTCGTAACGTTCTGTCAGATTAGTGAGTGCATCCAGCTTGGATTTCTCCTGATGATACAGAACCTGCATATCTCTTAAATTCTGATCCTTCTGACTTACTTCTTCTCTGATCTGTGTATTGCGTTCGTCCATTCCCTGCTGTTTTTCTGAAAGTTCTCGGATTAATTTATTTACTTCTTCAAACTCTTTTTCCAGTCGGATAATTGTAGCATCCTGCTCTGCTTCATCAGATTTTGCACGTAATAATCTGGAATTAAGTTCCGCTTTACGGATGCTGATTTGTTCCATCATTGTATCATAACGGCCCATTTTGGATTTTATGGTAGCTCGATCATTTAAAGCCTGGATTATTGTATTTTTCCCGGTCTCTATTTCAAAATTCAATTCCTCTATGCGTTTCTGGACAGCAATTAACAAGCCTCTTACTTCATCTCTGACAGTAATCAGTTCTGTAAGTTGCTGGTCAACTTCATATTTTTCTTCTAAAATTGTATTCTTTTCGTTTTCTTTTTGATCAATTTCTTTTTGTACAGATGCAACACGGACTCTAAGGTGGTCTTCATTACCTTTCGCCGAATGAATCTGCTCTTTTAAGACATTGATTTCACCTTCCAGTTTACCTTTTAAAAGACCTGTATCAGACAAGGTAACCCTTGCAGTTTCAATGGCTTCATCCAGTACTTCTATTTCGCTTTGAATATTTTCATATTCATCACGAATACCCTCATATCTTGCAGTAGTATCCTGTAAGTCATCATTAGCTATCTTAAATTTTTCATTAACACCGGAAAGTTGTTCTTTGATACGGCTGTTTTCCAAAAGAAAAATGTTAACATCAAGAGTTTTTAATTCTTCTTTTTTCTTCAGATATACTCTTGCCACTTCAGCCTGTTTTTCCAATGGCTTAATTTGTTTTTCAAGTTCTGAAAGAATGTCTTTTACTCGAATCAGATTCTGCTTCTCATCTTCCAGTTTTTTCTCAGCAGTATCTTTTCTTTTCTTGAATTTAACGATACCAGCTGCTTCATCAAATAATTCTCTTCGTTCTTCCGGTTTTCCACTAAGGATTTTATCAATCTGACCCTGTCCAATAATAGAATAGCCTTCTTTACCAATACCTGTATCATAAAAAAGCTCGTTTACATCTTTCAGTCGGCAGGGTGATCCATTTATCAGATATTCGCTTTCACCTGATCTGTAAATACGTCTTGCAACAGTAACTTCATCAAACTCAATTGCTAGCTGATGATCTGCATTATCTAAAGTTATAGATACATATGCATAGCTCAAAGGTTTTCTGGTTTCTGTTCCTGAAAAAATAACATCCTGCATGGAAGCTCCACGGAGCTGCTTTATTCTCTGTTCACCAAGTACCCATCTCACAGCATCTGCCACATTACTTTTACCGCTTCCGTTTGGACCCACAATACCGGTTATTCCATTATGAAATTGAAAATTGATTTTATTGGCAAATGATTTGAAACCATGAACTTCTATACTTTTTAAATACATATGATGCTCCCAACATAGGATTATTTTTTTATCTTTAGAATTGCCTGATAAGCTGCCTGCTGTTCTGCGGCCTTTTTCGTTCTGCCGCTGCCTTCGCTTATTTTTCTGTCATCAATCCTTGCCTCTACAAGAAATAATTTATCATGGTCTGGACCTGTTTCCGCTATTACTTCATAATGGAGGGTTCCATTGTTTTTTCCTTGTACAATTTCCTGTAAAATGGTCTTACTGTCATAGAATAATTTTTTATTTTCAAGGTCTGATAATATAAATTTATAAATAAATTCTTTTGCTTTATCAAAACCGCCATCCAGGTATATTGCACCAATAATGGCTTCCATTACATCGGAGGTTATAGAATCTCTCATTCGTCCTCCTGTAGCCTCTTCTCCTTTGCCAAGGCGGATATATTCACCCAGGTTAAGTTCTTTGGCACAGTAAGCAAGGGAAGGTTCACATACCAGCGAAGATCTCATTTTTGTCAGATCTCCTTCTGTTTTATCCGGCATTTCCTCAAACAAAAACTGGCTTGACACCAGTTCTAATACCGCATCTCCTAAAAATTCCAATCTCTCATAATCTTTCTGACGGTTTACTTTCTGTTCATTTGAAAATGAGCTGTGGGTCATCGCCTGAGTTATTAACTCTTTTTTTAAAAAAGTATAGCCAATCTTTTTTTCCAGTATTTCTAATGTATATTCTTCACTCATATCTTTCCAATCCGATTTAATATCGAAAAAGCCCATGATCGGTAAGCTTTAAGTAATATCTAATCTGTTTAATTTATAGTTTTTTTCAGGTACCTGACAGCTTCTCCCACTGTTTTTATATGTTCTATTTCATCATGGGATATGCATATGTTAAATTCATGTTCCAATCCGATTACCATCTGATAGACATCTAAAGAATCAGCTCCAAGATCATCTAAAAAAGTTGTATTCTCTGTAATTTCATGTGGATCCACACTTAACACTTCCGCTATAATCTGCGTCAACTTTTCAAATTCCATTTGTGCGTACCTTCCTATTCATCCTGCAATGAAATTTTTTCTTTAATCTTTTCATTAATTTTCTGTTCTTTAAACGCTACACACTGGAGAACTGAATTTTTAATTTCAATAGCTTTTGAACTACCGTGAGTTTTAACCACAAGCCCATTTAATCCAAGAAGTGGTGCTCCGCCATATTCCTGCAGATCAAAAGATTTCAAGGCCTTTTTCAATGCGGGCTTCACTAAGAGTGCTCCGATTTTGCTTCTAAAAGAGCTCATCATTCCACTTTTAATCTTACGAATCAGGGTATCGCCAACACCTTCATATAATTTCAAAATCACATTTCCAACAAATGCCTCACACACAATTACATCTGCAAAACCTGCCGGTATATCTCTTGCCTCTATACTTCCAATAAAATTTATCTCAGGGCAGTTCTTTAAAAGGGGGAACGTTTCCTTAACCAGTGCGTTACCTTTTTCTTCTTCTGCGCCAATATTTACAATTGCTACTCTAGGGTTTTTGATTCCAATAATACTTTCCATATAAACAGAACCCATTTTTGCAAACTGAACCAGATGAGAGGCTCTTGCGTCAACATTAGCTCCACAGTCTATTAAAAGGGAACATCCATTCTGGGTTGGAATAAGTGGTGCCAGAGGCGGTCTTTCCACTCCTTTGATTCGTCCAATTATTACCTGTCCGCCCACCAGTACAGCGCCACTGCTTCCGGCTGAAACAAAAGCATCGCAGGTACCGTCTTTTACTAAATTTAGCGCTACAACAATTGAGGAATCTTTCTTTTTTCGAATCGCCATTACAGGTGGTTCTGCAGTTTCGATTTTTTCTTCTGCATGGATAACCTGAACCTGATTGATATCATATTTGTATTTTGACAGCTCCGTGTTAATCTTATCAGCTTTACCAACCAGATAAATTTTAATATTTTTATTTTCATTTGCTGCCAGAACAGCACCTTTTACTATTTCAAACGGCGCATTATCGCCCCCCATTGCATCAACTGCAACTTTTACCATCTCTGCCATCACAATCCTCCTAATATACTATTTAAATATACTAAAGGAACCATTAAAAATCAAGTCATTTTCAACTGGGGTCTGTTAATAACCAGATGTATTGACATGCTTTTCGGTCTTCGTCAGAATGATTCCACAAACGGTTCACTTACCATAAAAAAAGTGTCCACAAGGACACTTTAATATTAGGCAAAAGCCAGAAGCGTATTTAAATGTGTGATAATAACTTTGTTTTTGTCAGTCTCTTTTATTTTAAAAATACGATTTAGTCTGCAAACTTTATATATTATGAATGGGATTATTAGCAATGCCACCATAATAGCAACAACTATTTTATTTTTATAAATATCCGCCCATTTCAACATTTGCATACCCTCTTCTGTCATTTTTACCAAAGTAGTTTATTCCATTCCTGTCATACCGTATTCTTATAATACGTTTAAGGTGCTTTAAAAGTCAATATAATTATCTAAACAATTGTAAAATAATAATAAAATTTGTCAAGCAGCATACTTTTTTTTGCATTTTC
>Ga0302288_1002411_pt1 | contig 11020 bp, 7 predicted proteins | sample III_Fen_N1_1_FD_194549 | JGI IMG/M metagenome (GOLD analysis project Ga0302288, IMG submission 194549) | Peat permafrost microbial communities from Stordalen Mire near Abisko, Sweden - III_Fen_N1_1 | ecosystem: Environmental > Terrestrial > Soil > Wetlands > Permafrost | place: Sweden: Abisko...
TTCTGTAATAAACGCTTCGTATGCAGCGTCAAACAATAAAATTACTTTATTGGCTTTGGCATATTCCACCCAAACAGTTAATTGCTCTTTTGTAAGCGTTGTTCCGGTGGGATTATTAGGGTAGCATAAATAAACCAAATCTACTTTTTCGGAAGGAAGAGCAGGTACAAAATTGTTTTCGGCATTACACGATAAATATACTAGATTTGTCCATACACCGCTTTCGGTTGGTTCACCTGCACGTCCGGCCATTGCATTGGTGTCAACATATACCGGGTAACTTGGATCGGTAATAGCTACGCGATTATTTACATCAAAAATGTCGCCAATATTTCCGGTATCGCTTTTTGCTCCATCACTTACAAAAATCTCATCTTCTTCTATATTGATTCCTTTCGACGTAAAATCGTTTAAAACAATGGCTTCGCGCAAAAATGCATAACCTTGTTCGGGACCGTAACCCCTGAAAGTCTCAGCATAACGTTGCTCATTAGCTGCTTTAATCATTGCATCAACCGATGCATCGGGTAGGGGAAGACTCACATCGCCAATTCCCATGCGGATAATCGGTGCGGTTGGATTTTCTTCTTTATGTTGAGCAACCCGTTTTGCTATTTCAGAAAACAAATAGGTTGCCGGTATCTTTATAAAATTCTCATTAATCTGTGCCATAATTTATTAATCGACCCCTAACCTCTAAAGGGGGATAAGAATAGTTAGTATTTTTTTTTGATATGTGTTGAATAACATTGAGACGGAACTAATAATATTCCCCTTTAGGGGTTAGGTGTCTCTCCTTCAAAAACCGTGGTAGCTCCTCCGGTCAGATAAACATGATTGTCCGATTCTTTCCATTCTATGGTCAGTTCGCCTCCCAAAAGTTCTACGGTCGTTTTCCTGATTGTTAAGCCGTTTAATACGCCGGCTACAACCGATGCACAAGCTCCTGTTCCACAAGCCATTGTTTCGCCAGAACCACGCTCCCAAACACGCATTTTTATATTGTTGGTCGATAAAACCTCAATAAACTCGGTGTTAGTTCGGCGGGGAAAAATAGCTGCATTCTCAATCACCGGTCCAATTTGCTGTAAATTCAGTTTATCAATATCTTTTATAAATATCACTGCATGTGGGTTGCCCATCGAAACGCAAGTGATGTTATACTGTATTTCTGAATTGAACGTTACAGGCTCGTTTATAATCTTGGGTTTGTCAAGTGTGGTTGGGATAAGACCTGATTCAAGAATTGGTTCACCCATATCTACTGTTACGCTTTCAACAAGATTATCTTTACCGATAAATAATTTCAAAACTTTTACACCTGCCAAAGTTTCAAGAGTAACTTCTGTTTTAGTAGTCAACCCTTTGTCGTAAACATATTTACCTATACAGCGTGAGGCATTCCCGCACATTTCAGATTCGGACCCATCAGCATTGAACATCCGCATTTTGAAATCACTCTGTGTTGATGGCAAAATAAGTACCAGTCCATCAGAACCAATGCCTTTGTGGCGGTCGCTCCAACGAATTGCCATTTCAGTGGGGTTATCTATTTGTTCTACAAAACCATTTATATAAATGTAATCGTTTCCGATTCCATGCATCTTGGTGAATTTCATTTCTTTATAAATTGATTTTTTTTGAAGAATTCAGTGTAATCTGTTACAAAATTACTCATAACCATGTAAAATACTTACGCATAGAATTAATCGTTTGCAAAAAATGCTATCAAATTACGAAATGACATAATTTTAAGGCATTATATTTTGATTGAAATTATTATGGCTTATTTTACTTATGAATTGATACATAGCTATATAAATTATTCTTTGAGATGTTTTCCTTTTATTCAACAAAAAATGAGCAATCAAATAAATCTATTTGATTGCTCATTAATGATATAAAAACGTTTATTTATTTTGTTGCTTCAGCCTTAGCATCGTTAATCATTTGAGCACTGGCATACATGTAAATCTCTACACGACGATTTGCTTTTTGACCTTCTTTGGTTTTGTTGTCAGCAACTGGTTCTGAGAAGTTTTTACCTACTATTTCTTTGATTTGAGCATCAGTTACACTTTGAGTTTTCAAGAAACTGGCAACTGCCTGAGCGCGATCCTGAGATAGTTTTTGGTTTACTTCCAATGAGCCTACATTATCTGTATGACCAACAATCGAAATATCCATGGTAGGATTTGCAATAAGGATTTTAGCAAATTTGATAAGAGCATCTTTTGATGCATTGTTCAATGTGCTTTTTCCTGTTTGGAATAAAATACCTGAATCGAAAGTAACTTTAACAGCTTTCAAATTGTTTGCATCTCTAATGCTGTCAACTCTTGCACCTTCAATAGCAGCAGCAGCAGCAGCAGCTTTGTCCATTTTTTTACCAATAATAATTCCGGTAGTTGCACCAACAGCAGTTCCGATTCCAGCGCCAATAGCTGCACTTTTTGCGTCTTTGCCAATTAATGCACCAATGCCTGCTCCAAGAGCTGCACCTGCACCACCGCCAATTAAACCGCCTTTCAATGTGTTACTCATTGTACTACAACCCGATAATAGAATAGCAGAACTTAAAATAACTGCCAATAAACTGTTTTTACTTTTCATGTTTTTTTTTGTTTTGATGTTAATAATATTTGTTAATATGATTTTATGATTTCATTTTAGGATGTGATAAGCAAAAGTATATATTCTAACTGAAAGAACCAAGTTTTTGTTTAAATATTTAATAGTTTTTTTTATGCCATAAGTATTAAATAATCAAAAGATTAAAAAACTGTTTTTTAATAAATTTGTAATCAGACGATTAAGATTTGACTTAAATCCTATCTAAATGAATTGAATATTTAGCTGCTTCTCGTATTAAAGAGGAGGCTGTATAAAAAGCGATGTAGTCTTTATTGCTTATGTCGCGAGGTTACTATTTTGAAGATTAAAACAATCAAAGCGAGGGTTATTTTCTCTATGAGAGACGATTATAGTTAAATATACAAGATGAGCATTAGATTTTTTGCGATTTCCGGCGATTTCCAATGTGTTTATTAACCTGACGGTAATATATCTGAATTTTATATCTTTATGGTATGGAGAAACAAGATTTCAGAACGATTCCCGAGTCAGCAAGGGTCCTAATACCTGAGAATGCAATTCGATTAATAAAGTCGGGTAAAAAGAAAAAAGATGTTGAAATGGTTCTAACTTTTGGGCGTATAGAAATAAAGAACTCCCTTTTTTATTCCGCCTTTGGCAACGTTACGGTGAATGTGGTGCCTTCATTCAGGTTGGATATGAACGAGATGCTTCCGTCCGAAAGCTCAATGATATTTTTGGCTATAGCCAATCCCAATCCCATTCCGGTATTTTTGGTCGTGAAATTTGGTACAAAAAGTTTTTCGTGCAATTCGTTGTCAATGCCAATTCCATTGTCTGTAATTTCAATGATGATTCGTTCACCTACGAGCTGTAAATTCACGTTGATTTTACCTAAGCGGTCATCGGGAATAGCCTGAATGGCATTTTTTAGCAGATTATTGAAAACCTGCACCAATTGTTCTGGGTCGGCATACACGAAAATACCTTTTTCATCGCCACCGTATTCTATCTCAATTTGCTCATTATTATTTACAAAAAGCTGAACCACCGAATACAACCGTGCAGCCACATCTACTCGTTCGAAATTGGCTTCGGGCATACGGGCAAAATTGGAAAACGTGCCGGCAATTCTCGATAAATTATCAATTTGCTCAATCAACATAACGGTTGATTTTTCAAAATAATCATCGAATCGGTTATCATTTATTTTCTTTGTGCGTTGCAATTGCTGGATGCTCAATTTCATTGGCGTAAGCGGGTTATTTATCTCGTGCGCCACTTGTCTGGCCATCGATTTCCATGCCGATTCTCGTTCCGATTTCGCCAGTAAACGGGCACTTTGTTCCAGTTCGTCCACTGTGCGATTGTACTGTATTACCAGCTGCCCAATCTCGTCGTTCAGACTATAGTCTATCTTCTCGTTCCTGCGCCCCAAACGCATTTCTTTCAGCTTGTTTTCCAGCACGTTCAGTGGCGCAGAGAGTTGCTTACCAATAAACAAACTCAGCAAAATTGCCAGCACAATTATTATCAGATATATGTGAATAATCACAGTCAGAAAGCTTTCTATCTCGCTTTTTATTTCATCCTGACTGAAAAATTGAGGAATGGCAATATAGCCGATTTGCAGATAATCACCGTTGTAAAAATCGGTATAACCAGTCAGGTAATTTAATTTTCCAATATGTTCATATTGATTCAGGTTAGCATTTGCCCTGAAATATGCAGTTGGCGATATGCGGTTGCTAATCAAATTTTTATTGAAAATTAGTGGCTGTGAACTTCCAATTAAAATCCCGTGATTGTCATACACATGAATATCGGTATGGTAAATGTAAGACAAATCCTGCAAATCGAAATTCAATGCCTGTGTGTTGAGTGCATTCAAATCTTGATTCCAGTAGTACATGTCTTGCAACGCTTTCTGGATATAGGCTTTTTTGTTTTCCAGGTTGACAATCTGTTCTTCCTGATATTTTTTTTCAATAAAATTCACCGAAACATAGAATATGCCCAAAAAGCTGATTATCAGCAATCCTATGAATGTGTATTGAAACTTTGTAGTCAGTCCGAGTCGGTAATTTCGTTTACGATGCGTCAACTGAAAACTCCAGACAATTATCCAGCAAATAGCAAAAAATGCCAGCGAAGTATAAGCAAAATAAAGAAAATTAGCTACGGGATCGTAAGGATGTTGCTCCGTAATAATAATATTCGTATTAGTATTCGGAGCATAAATATAATGAATATTACCTTTGTAAATGATACTAAAAAAATCGGATTTCTTCTTTGGAATCCAATTATTATCAGGCGAATAATCAAATTTCCCCGATGCATAAACCAATCGTTGATGTTCATATTTGGCAATGCCAATGTTTAGTTTCAATTGTATGTCGGGTGCTGAAGCAATGAGCAAGTTAGGAAAACTGTAACTTTTAAAATTCCGTCGCGGATAAAACTCCATAAAAAACACAATGGTGTCTTTTCCCGCCGGTTTTATCTGAAATGCACCAATATACGACATATTATTTTCGTTGGCCGGAACGCTGTAAAAATGCGTCTTTTTCAGCTGTGTGCCAACATCCGTAATAAACAGGTTGTATTCATTATATAGACTTGAATGAATAATAGTAGCATTCAATCTCATCTCGTATTTATTCCAAAACCCACGCAAATAATACTTATTCAGGTAATTATTGGCAGCAGATAGTGAGTCGGTTTTAATGACCAGTTTCCCGATTTTTTTATCTTTAAGAATTTGTACATCCAGTTCTTCCAGTAAAATATCAGCCATGCGATCATTGTCGGTATTTCCATTTATAGATATATTCTGAGCCAGAATTTTGTACTTGTCTGCTTTTTTATTATTGTTGATAATTAGTGAATTACAAACAATAAAACCTGTATATAAAAGTATCCAGACAACCATATATCCATAGATATTTTTATATTTTGAAAACAGATAGGGCAGATAAAACAAAGCCCAGATTGCCGTAAACGATACAGTTATTCTGAGTGCGTCCGGGCGATAAAATTTATAAGAAAGACCGAACAAAAGTACTGTGAGAATAAGGTCAATTAGTAACGCTTCGTTAAGTCTCTTTTTAAGTCTAAACCAGCTATGGGTTTTGAAAAATAATAAGGTAAGACCAATTCCCCAAATCAGAATCAAAAAATGAATCCAGATACTGATAAATGATATGTCCTTTATACTGAGAATGCTTAACTGAATGCTTGAATGATACACAAGTCCGCTCAACACATAATAAAGCAATATAAAATAAAGGCAAAATACGAGTAATAAAATCCAATGTATTTTGTTCGATTTTATTGAATCGGTATTTGTCTGAAAATAAAATAAAAAAATGGTGGAAATAACAAATCCTGTGGCAATAGTTAGGTGAATAATGGATGCCAGAAATGGATTTGAGGCATATTGAAAAGGAGAAAATAGTTTGTTGAGAAACAGTATTGATGGAAAATTAAAATAAAGGCATAAACTAGTTAGTAATCCAACACTTGCAAAAACATATAGAAATGATTTTAAAGATATTTTCCTGTGCCGAAATAAATAAGGGGATCGCGTAAACAATATACAAAACAACAGAAATGCCAGTGAATAAGCAATTAAACCAAGTTTCGACCAAATCTCGTTGTAAATAGGTGCCTTAGGTTCGGACAAGCTAAATAAATAATTACCATGCGAACAAAATACGGCGTGTTTATCCGTGTCTTTCCCGTTGACAATCAGTATTTCTTTATCCACATCAAAACCATCGGCAAAGTTGTTATTCAACTCGTCGTTTTCATAGGGATAATTATTTTTGATTTTGATGAGTGCTAAGAATTTATACGAATCAAATATCAGTAATCGGCTCACACAGTGGGCATTGGGTAGCTGAACGTAGTGCCAATCGGTAGAGTCTGGAAGGGTGATATTGCTGATGTCCAGGTTGTTGTCTGACCAGAACATCAACTTGTTTTCAGTAAAGACATAATACGAAATATCATTCTCGGAAAAAATATGGTTAATCAACGAGTCTTTCGAAGAATGAATAATGATGTCTTTCATTTCATTCAATGTAGCAGCAGCTTTATCTTCTTTTGCTTTGAGCTGTTGCTGAAATTCGTGGATTCTTATGGCGTGTTTGGGAGATATTTCGTAAAAATAATTGCACACAAAACCGGCTAAAATAGTTGTTAGCAACAGAATAATTATTGTGCGATTATTTTTATTAGTTCTCATGAAATATTTACCCTCAGCCCCAAAAGGGGAGTTCTAAATTGGTTATATTGTTCCAAAAATCCAGTGACTTAAAGCCCCTTTAGGGGTTTTGGGGTTCTTTATTCATGATGATAAGGTTCCCCTTTGAGTATTGTCATAGCTCTGTAAAGTTGTTCAACAAAAATCAGCCGAATCATCTGATGCGAAAAAGTCATTGCCGAAAGCGATACTTTCCCATTGGCACGTTGATAAACCCGATCCGAAAAACCATACGGTCCACCTACTACAAAAACCATGCGTTTATGTGAAGCCAACATTTTTTTTGACAAATAATCAGAGAACCCAACCGATGTAAATTGAATGCCTTTTTCGTCCAGCAATACCACTTCGTCGCTTGTTTCCAGTTGTTTGAGAATCAAATCCGCTTCTTTTTCCAGTTGCTCACTAATGGATAGGTTTTTTGTATTCTTTAATTCGGGTATAACAGTCATTTCAAAAGGAATATAATATTTCAGGCGATTCTGATATTCTTCCTGAAGTTTAATCAGATGCGAATCCGTTGATTTTCCGACAGTTAATAGTGTTATTCTCATGTGTCTGATTAATTAACGTTTTCTGGCTTATTATTTGTTGAATATAAATATCAATCAAAAAGTTTGGTTGCAATTCATTAAATAATGTACATTTGCAACAAAATCTTAAATCGATTGCAAATATGGCATTTTTTGATGAGAATTCATGTGTAAAAAATTAGTTTTTTAATTATTACATGGAATTTCATTTTCTTCAAAAAAAATCAAAAAATCATATCTAATATGAAAACAATTAAACTCCTTTTGCTCACAACCTGTTTATTTTTAGCAGTTCCAATGATTAAAGCGCAATCATCAGAAGTTTCTTCGGATATTATTTCGGCTTTGAATGATGGGGATGCTAGTCAGCTTTCAGGCTATTTGAATGCCAATGTTGAGCTCGTTATTGATAACAAAAACGATGTTTTCAGCAAGCAACAAGCTACCGGAATTGTTACTGATTTTTTTAGAAAAAACCGTGTAACTGGCTTTCAATTATTGCACAAAGGAAACAAAGATGCGGCCAGTTTTGCTATTGGTACGCTTAAAACATCAACCGGAAATTATCGTGTTTACATTTTGACACGTAAAAATGAAATTCAACAACTCAGAATTGAACCTTCAAATGACTAACGATTTCGAACAGCTTATTTCACTTTGGTTTGCCGAAGATATTGGCGATGGCGACCATACAACACTATCATGTATTCCGGCTACTGCGCTCGGAAAATCTCAATTAATTATTAAAGAAAACGGCGTGTTGGCAGGTGTCAATGTGGCTCGTGAAATTTTTAAAGCCTTCGATCCTGAGCTTAAAATGACCGTGTTTATCAATGATGGTGCGGAAGTAAAAGTAGGCGATGTGGCTTTCGTTGTTGAAGGTAAAATTCAGTCGCTATTACAAACCGAACGCTTGATGCTGAACATAATGCAACGAATGAGTGGTGTTGCCACCCGTACCCGTGAATATGTGAAAGCATTGGAAGGAACTAAAACGCGTGTGCTTGATACTCGCAAAACTACTCCCGGGCTTCGGTTGTTGGAAAAAGAAGCCGTGAAAATTGGAGGTGGTGTAAATCATCGTATCGGACTGTACGATATGATATTGCTAAAAGATAATCATGTTGATTTTGCCGGTGGAATTGCTAAAGCCATTCAACGTACAAAAGCTTATTTAAAGGAAAAAGGAAAAGATTTGAAAATTGAGATTGAAGTTCGAAACTTTGATGAATTAGCACAGGTAATAACCGAAGGTGGCGTTGACCGTATTATGCTCGATAACTTTACTCCTGAAAATACGCGCAAAGCCGTTGAAATAATTGCCGGAAAGTACGAAACAGAATCATCGGGTGGTATTACATTTGCCACTTTGAAGCAATATGCCGAATGCGGCGTAGATTATATCTCTGTTGGGGCGTTGACTCATTCGGTAAAAAGTCTGGATATGAGTTTTAAGGCTGTTTAAAAAATTTTCAGTTTATTGTAAATACAAAAGCGACCGATTCTAAGTTGAATCGGTCGCTTTATTTATATGCTTTTATTTATTTCAAAAACCCTTGCATTTTCAATGCTTCAAGAAATTTTTCGGAAAAGAATTCATTATTTTTCTTACTGTATCGAATGTCTGTAAATACTTGTGCCAGTGTCTCTTTCTTATTCTCAGCAACAAATTGTTTGTAGAATTCACTGTTCTCTTTTTCGGCATATAAACTATTAATTTCTGACGAAGTAAATTCTCGATAGGTTTCGTGATGAACGACTGCTTTTAATGGCAAACGGTCTGTTTGTTCAGGTAAATCACTAGGATAACCGATAGTGATGGTAGTAACCGGAACAACAAGACTTGGTAATTTCAGAGCTTCGATAATTTCCTGTGCATTATAAGTGGTGGTTCCCAAATAACAAATTCCCAGTCCTACACTTTCGGCTGCAATACAAAATGTTTGAGCAACTATCAATGTATCAATAGCTGTTGCCATAAACGATTGAAAATTATCGTAGCCCGGCTCTGCCTGACGTTGTTCGCACCATTTTGAGAAACGATTATAATCGGCACAAAAAGTCAACACCACAGGTGCTTGAGTAACCATAGGTTGATTGAAATGAGCCGACGACAATTGTTGCTTAATTTTACTATCAGTTGTAACCACTACGCTGTATGCCTGCATATTACCCGTATTTGAAGCACGGCAAGCAGTTTCCAGTAATTGATTCAACAATTCAGGGGCAATAGCTTGATCGGTATATTTTCGTATGGTGCGGTGTTGATTTAGGAAGTCGAGCATAATATTTCAGTTATCAGTGAACAGTTATCAGTAACAAAATGGTTTTTGAATTGCAAAGATACTTGTTTTAGTGGTGAAGAACAAACGCAAAAAAGAGAAAATTAAACTCTTTACAAGTTCTGAACTCTCTCTTTTATTTGATAACTGTTCACTGATAACTGCTAACTGATTATAGTACTCCTTGAGCCAGCATTGCTTTTGCAACTTTAAGGAATCCGGCAATATTAGCACCTTTCATATAGTTGATATAACCACTTTTATCCTTGCCATATTTCACACATTGAGCATGAATTTCGCTCATAATCCGGTGTAATTTTATATCAACTTCCTCGGCAGACCACGAAATATGCATGGCGTTTTGAGTCATTTCCAGACCAGAAGTAGCTACACCACCAGCATTCACCGCTTTGCCCGGACCATACATTATTTTATGTTCTAAAAAGAGTTCAATTGCTTCGGGCGTACAACCCATATTGGATATTTCGCCAATGCAGATAACTCCATTGTTGATTAATTGTTTAGCATCATTTTCATCCAATTCATTTTGCGTGGCACATGGTAATGCAATGTCCACTTTCAATTCCCATGGACGACGATTGGGAATAAATTTTGCTCCGAATTTTTCGGCATAAGGCGATACTATATCGTTGCAAGTGGATCTTAAATCGAGTAGATATTCAATTTTTTCGCCAGAAATTCCGTTTTCGTCGTAAATATAGCCATCAGGTCCTGAAATTGAAACCACTTTTGCGCCCATTTCTGTTGCTTTTGTTGCTGCACCCCAAGCCACATTCCCAAAACCGGAAATTGCAATAGTTTTCCCTTTTATACTCATTCCGGCAGTTTCGAGCATTTGATTTACAAAATACAATCCACCAAACCCAGTCGCTTCAGGGCGAATAAGCGAACCTCCGAACTCTAAGTTTTTACCGGTTAGAACACCTGTATTTTCGTGGGCAAGTTTACGATACATACCATACAAATAGCCAATTTCGCGACCACCAACACCAATATCACCTGCAGGAACATCGGTTTCGGGACCAATATGAGGCCATAGTTCTACCATGAAAGCTTGGCAGAAACGCATTACTTCGGCATCCGATTTTCCTTTCGGGTTGAAGTCCGATCCTCCCTTAGCACCACCCATAGGCAAGGTGGTCAGTGCATTTTTAAATATCTGTTCGAATCCCAGAAATTTCAAGATAGAGAGATTTACGGATGGATGGAAACGCAACCCGCCTTTGTATGGACCAATAGCATTGTTAAACTGAATCCGATATCCCAAGTTCACTTGCACATCGCCACGGTCATCGACCCAAGGCACTTTAAAGGTGAATATA
>Ga0302288_1002412_pt1 | contig 11019 bp, 9 predicted proteins | sample III_Fen_N1_1_FD_194549 | JGI IMG/M metagenome (GOLD analysis project Ga0302288, IMG submission 194549) | Peat permafrost microbial communities from Stordalen Mire near Abisko, Sweden - III_Fen_N1_1 | ecosystem: Environmental > Terrestrial > Soil > Wetlands > Permafrost | place: Sweden: Abisko...
TATTTTTAAATTTAAGTGCAGATAAGAGGCAAGATTTTGGACCATTTCATAGTCAAAACCCATCAATTCATCCCTGAAGAGGAAGTATGAGGTAGAACCATACATGGTTGCTACCCGTAATGTATCATACTTGGATATTTCCGTTAAATCATTTGAGACAGAATACGACAATTTCTCCGTATTCTTTTGAACGCATGATGCGAATAAAAAAATGGAGAATAGCAGGAGAACGATCGTATTACTGTTCCTGTACAACATATTTTATTGGAGAAATTGAATATTCTTACTACTTATCAGATCCAATCCATTCAACCTTAAAAAAACCTGTGCTGTTGCCAATACATCTTTTTGGCAATACAGGCTTATGCGATCAATATCTTTTTCTTTGTAGAAAACATGAGCCACCTGGCTTCCATCAATGTCATCTTTCGGAGTCGGAATTCCAAAAACAGCCGTCAATAGTTTTAATGCAGTATAATTTTTATAATCACCGAACTTCCATAATTCAAGTGTGTCTATAAAACTTATTTCCCATGGTTTTTTACCTGATATCTGAAATATGGGAGGTAATTGCAAGCCATTTATTAATAGACGTCTGCAAATGAATGGAATATCAAACTCTTTGATATTATGACCGCAAAGTGTCTGCTCCTTGGTTGTACAGAATTTGAGGATTAATTGGATAAAATCTGATAGTAAGAGTTTCTCGTCACTTCCTGAAAATGATTTTGTTCTGAAATTCATTTCATTCTCCTGGAAATGAATAAACCCAACTGAAATACAAACTATTTTGCCGAATTCGGAATAGATTCCTGCACTGTTATTAAATGCTTCGGCTGCTGTTGTTTCTAAAGTATATTTCTCAGGCATCCTTTTTTGGATAACTGCAAACTTATCTTCCCACAAATGAGCTAACTCAGCAGGTAATTCTGAAAAATCCGATGTCTGAGGAACTGTTTCTATATCAAGAAACATTATTTTCTGTAGTTCGCTATGCTGCATATTTCTTCAGGTTTCAGTGTGTAATTACATCTTCATTATTGATTGATTGATCAGATTATTCTCAATATATTTAGTCAGGATATCAATGGCAATATGATTGTTCCCACCCTGAGGAATGATTAAATCGGCAAAACGTTTTGATGGCTCGATAAATTGTAAATGCATAGGTTTAACGGTACATTCATAGCGTTCCATGACTTTGTTTACGGATCGACCTCGTTCAATAATGTCGCGGTTAATCACTCTGATAAGTCTGTCATCTGCATCTGCATCAACAAATACTTTCAAATCCATCATCTTTCGTAATTCCGGGTTTGTAAGCACCAAAATTCCTTCCACTATGATAACATGGCACGGTTTAATCGGTATGGTTTCACTGGAACGGGTACAGGTTAAATAGGAATAGATGGGCTGTTCTATTGTTTTGCCTTTCTTTAGTTCTTTCAGGTGTTTCACCAGTAACTCAAATTCTATTGAATCGGGATGATCAAAATTGATTTCCAGGCGTTCTTCAAGTGGTAAATGTGCGCTATCCCGGTAGTAAGAATCCTGTGGAAGAATTACTACTTCACCCTGAGGCAATCGTTGTAAAATTTTGCGTACAACTGTCGTTTTTCCAGACCCTGTTCCACCTGCAATTCCAATAATTAGCATATTGTTGTTAGTTAGTTTTAGAGCACTAATGTAAGAATTTATTTTTTTTCATTTGTCTTTGTTCACTATTATTTTTGATAGACAATAAAGTGCGTTTCGTATACGACTGATATATATGGTATTGTATTTACCGTCTTAGCATTTATTAGTGTTTTGAATCGTCTTAAAATGAATAAATATCATGTTTTTGTGCTAAAAACAAAGTGCCCATCTGCTAAATTATAGTACATTTGTACACCAATAATTCTAAATTTTGTATTGTATGATAAAATCATCTTTCCTGTTTTTTCATCGTTTTATCTGGGTTTATCTGTTAGTTGGATGTTGCTCATTTTATACACTCTCAGCGACCGAATACAACATCATTCCTTATCCACAACAATTAATTCCTAAGTTGGGTTCATTTACCATCAATAAACGAACTGTCGTATTGTGTTCTACTACCCGACCTGAAATTCATAAGCTTGCAGAACAATTTACTGATCAGATAAAGCTTGTTACTGGAATGAAATTAGTTATCCGTGATATTGCATTGGCTGATACTACAAATTCTATTCTTTTTCAATCAGCACCTTTTGATAATCCTGAAGGATACAGTTTGTCAGTTTCACCCAAAACAATCCGAATAAGTTCAAATGCTCCCAACGGTTTTTTCTATGGACTTCAAACGCTTTATCAATTATTGCCTTCGGATATTTATGGTAAGAAACTGGTAGAAAGAAAGAGCTGGTCAGTACCTGCAGTGTTGATACAGGATGCACCCCGTTTTGCATATCGTGGATTGCATTTGGATGTTTGTCGTCACTTTTTCCCTTTAGAATTTATAAAGAAGTATATCGATGCCATGGCCATTCATAAGTTAAATACATTTCACTGGCATTTAACCGATGATCAGGGTTGGAGGATTGAAATAAAGAAATATCCCCGTTTAACTGAAATTGGATCCAAGCGTGATGAGACTCTCGTCGGTTATTATTTTGAACGATTCCCTCAGCAATATGATGGTAAACCATATGGTGGCTTCTACACCCAACAGGAAGCCCGTGAAATTGTCGCATATGCTGCCGAAAGGTTTATCACAGTAATACCTGAAATAGAAATGCCAGGCCACGCCCAGGCTGCTATTGCTTCATATCCATATCTCTCATGTACGCCCGATTCAATTATAAAGGTTGCTACTAAATGGGGGATATTTAAAGATGTGTATTGTCCAAGTGATACGACTTTCCATTTTCTGGAAGATGTGCTGACTGAAATCATGGATATTTTCCCTTCTAAGTACATACATATTGGAGGTGACGAATGCCTTAAAGACCGTTGGAAAGCAAGCACCCAATGTCAGGCATTGATTAAATCCCTGAATCTAAAAGACGAAAATGGCTTGCAAAGTTATTTTATAGAAAGGATTGAGAAATTTGTCAATTCAAAAGGTAGAAAGATTATTGGCTGGGACGAAATACTGGATGGCGGATTAGCCCCTAATGCAACCGTCATGTCGTGGAGGGGTATAGCCGGGGGGATTGCTGCCGCTAAATCGGGACATGACGTTATCATGACACCTGGTAACTATTGTTATTTTGACAAGTATCAGGCTGATCCTGCCACTGAACCTGCTACTATTGGCGGCTATTTGCCATTAAATATGGTTTATCAGTATGAACCGGTTCCTACTGAGCTCTCGGCAGAAGAAGCAAAACATGTATTGGGACCACAAGCCAATGTCTGGACAGAATATATGGCGACCACCGAAAGGGTTGAATATATGATATTCCCACGATTATCTGCTATGTCGGAAGTAGCCTGGACATCAAAAGACATAAAGAATTGGGATAGCTTTCGACTCCGTATGCCGGCTGAATTTGAACGTTATGCCCAGCTGGACATACATCCTTCCAACGCTTTCTTTGATGTCCGTATTCAACCTGTAATTACATTGGATAAAAAACTTCAGGTGTCTCTTATGTGCGATAATTCAGCAGCAAAAATTTATTATACTACAAACGGCAAGGTACCGACTTTAAATGACCCATTATACGTAACTCCTTTTATAGTCGATAAGCCTACTGATATCATTGCTGTTTCATTTGTAAAAGGGGTAATGTCAGGTAAGCCGGTTACTAAATCATTTCTTGTAAGCAAGCTAACAGGATTGCCTTATAGTAGAAACGTGAAGAACTCGTGGTATGATGGTGGTAATGTAAATGCGCTTACCGATGGAATACCCGGAAATACCAAGGCATATACGCAATGGGTGGGATTTGCTAAAAAGATAGATGGAGAAGTTACAGTGGATATGCAACAGCTTCAGAAAATAGAACACTTTTCGGTTGGATTATTGAATGCGACAGGTTTATGTGTTATATTTCCAACGGAGATCAAATTGTCAGGTTCAATTGACGGAGTCAATTATCTGCCCCTGGCTGAAAAACAATTGCCTGTGTCAACTTCTCCAATTTGGGAAGTAATACGTCCGGAACTAACTTTCTCTCCAACTAATGTGAGGTACTTAAAGTTGAAATTAAAGTGTGCCGGACCTTGTTTCGCAGATAAACCGGAGAATCCTGCCGGGAGTATAATCTTTATGGATGAAATAGAAGCATGGTAAAAAACTTTTAGTTGTCGAAGATACTAAAGTTTTTTTTAGATTGAACATAAACATTATATGAAAGTATAAAACAAAAAATCACCTGACAGCATAAGTTGTCAGGTGATTTTTTATTATCTCATCAAACACTCAAAGTTACTTCGTACAGTTTGAGGTTTGGTTCACTGTCCCCTCTCCTCAAGGAGAGGAAGCAGGAGTGAGGTATTACATCATACCGCCCATTCCACCGCCCATAGGCATTTGTGGAGCCGGGTTATCTTCTTTCTTTTCAGAGATCACACATTCGGTAGTTAAAAACATACCTGCTATTGAAGCAGCATTTTCAAGGGCTACACGACAAACTTTGGCTGGATCGACAACACCGGCTGCAAAGAAGTTTTCATATTTTTCTGTGTGTGCATTGTATCCGAAATCATCTTTTCCTTCACGTACTTTCTGTACAATCACGGCACCTTCTTTACCTGCATTGGCAACAATCTGGCGAAGTGGTTCTTCAATTGCACGTTTGATAATTTCAATACCAGTCTGTTCGTCATCATTGGAAGCTTTCAAATTTTCCAATGCTGCGATAGCACGGATATAGGCAACGCCACCACCTGGTACTATTCCTTCTTCAATAGCAGCACGTGTAGCGCTTAAAGCATCATCCACACGGTCTTTCTTTTCTTTCATTTCAACTTCCGAAGCAGCACCAACGTATAATACGGCAACTCCACCTGATAATTTAGCCAGACGTTCCTGCAATTTTTCGCGGTCATAATCCGAAGTAGTTGTAGCTATCTGTGCTCTGATCTGTGCAATGCGGGTAGCAATGCCTTCTTTTGTTCCGGCACCGTTTACCAATACTGTATTGTCTTTGTTCACTGTCACTTTTTCAGCAGTACCCAACATTTCAAGGGTAGTTTGTTCCAGTTTAATGCCTTTTTCATCCGAAATGACGATACCACCTGTCAGGATAGCAATGTCTTCGAGCATTTCTTTACGACGGTCACCAAATCCGGGAGCTTTCACTGCACAGATTTTCAATGACGCACGTAAACGGTTTACAACCAATGTTGTCAATGCTTCACTATCTACATCTTCAGCAATGATTAATAACGGACGACCTGATTGTACTGCTGGTTCCAATACAGGAAGCAATTCTTTCAGGTTGGATATTTTTTTGTCGTAAATCAGGATATATGGTTTTTCCATTTCCACTTCCATCTTTTCAGTATTGGTAACAAAATACGCAGAAATATAACCGCGGTCGAATTGCATACCTTCCACTACTTCAATGCTGGTGTCGGTTCCTTTGGCTTCTTCGATTGTAATCACTCCGTCTTTCGAAACTTTGCGCATGGCGTCTGCTATCAGTTTGCCGATTGTTGCGTCGTTGTTAGCCGAAATTGAAGCTACCTGTTCGATTTTGTCGTAATTATCACCAACAGCTTTTGCCTGGGAAGCAATGCTTTTTACTACTTCAGCAACTGCTTTATCGATACCACGTTTCAAATCCATTGGATTTGCTCCGGCAGTAACGTTTTTCATTCCAACACTTACTATCGATTGAGCCAATACTGTTGCGGTAGTTGTACCGTCACCGGCATCATCGCTGGTTTTCGAAGCAACTTCTTTTACCAGTTGTGCTCCCAGGTTCTGAAATGGATCTTCCAGTTCAATTTCTTTTGCTACTGTTACGCCATCTTTCGTAATATGAGGTGCACCGAATTTTTTTTCGATAATCACATTACGACCCTTTGGTCCCAGTGTTACTTTTACGGCATTTGCCAATTGATCAACCCCTTTTTTTAATAGGTCACGGGCTTCAATATTAAAAAGAATTTCTTTAGACATTGTAGTTTTATTTTAAAGATAACCCCCTCTTCCGTATACTGATGGAGAATTGGGTTATGTTGTTTGTTATAAAATTTTTTAATGATATTTTGTAAGAGATTGTACTTATCTGTTCCCTTTTAGGAGCCAGGGTATTAAATTATTGCCAGGATATCCGATTGTTTCATAATCAAATATTTCTCACCTTCCCATTCAAGTTCTGTTCCGGCATATTTTCCATACAATACATTATTGCCTACGGCTACTACCATTTCTTCGTCCTTAGTTCCTTTACCCACGGCTAATACTTCCCCTTTTAAAGGTTTTTCTTTTGCTGAATCAGGAATAATAATTCCACTGATTGTTTTTTCTTCTGCTGCGGTTGGTTTTACCAACACGCGATCCGCTAATGGTTTAATATTCATGTTTTTTTAATTTAAAATGTTATATTAATTTGTGTATATCAGGTTGAAAAATATAAACACGTTATAGATAAGAAAAGTTGTTTGCTAATGTTTACAGATTTTGTGCCAATGAGGTTTCTTGTCAGTTATGGCATATATATGTGCTCCTTTTTACAGAAAGTAATTCATGCGCTGACAACTTGTCATTTGTATAAGCTGGTATTGCAAAGAAACAAGAGCTTATAAATGTCAAACAAAAATAGTGAAGGATTTGAAGAACACAACTGACGTTGAATGAATAGACGTAAAATTTTATATTTAAAAGCCAGGATGCCTGTCATGTGCAGCTTTTTAAATATCATGTAGTGATGCAATAATTTCGACTCATTTATAAGCGAAGGATATTTTCCGGATTGGTAAAGATTAAAAAGATTTCTTATCGCATTTTCTGTTTTGAGTATAAATATTTCATTTTTTTCCAATCCAGTATGAACCACAGGATTGTCAATGAAAATAAAATTAATCTGCATTTGATGTAGCTTTATACCGAAAATGGTGTCCTCATGTCCGTACCCTTTAATTGATTCATCAAAACGAATTTTGTTGAAAATAAATTTTGAAATCAAGAAATTAGGAGTTGTAAACATAGGGTTTTTTTGCCTATCCTTCAAATTTCGATTATCGTTTCGTTCTCTGTTTTTACCGTATTTAATAATTAAACTGAATTGGGGGTCGGTATTTTCTTCATCATAAATCCTTCCGCCTAAAACGATACAATCTTCTTTGCAAAATGATATATATTTTTCTACAAAATGTGACGAACTAACTTTAGCATCACAATCCAGAAATAGCATATGATCGTATTTTGCTTCATCCGCAAGTTTATTTCGAATAGCTGAACGGCCAATATTTTCATCCAATATAATATGTCGGCAGAACTCAACATTATTTATCCCCTTGTTTTCTTCTACAAACAGAGTTGAACCATCTTCCATAACGATTATTTCAAAATCAACACAGGTATCTACGGCTTGTTTGTGCAAGTCTGTTACCAGGCTGGTGATATTGTAATTGTATGTGGGGATAAGAATGGAAATCATAATTTTAAGTTGTAATTTTATATTTTTGCAGAACTAAGATTTCTATATATTCCGAATAATTGTCAACCACTCTGTTTTCATCTCTTTTGAAGGGGTTAGGGGAGGTCAGTTAGTCTTTTATATGAAAATAAACTTTCCGAAATCTCATCTCCCATTTATGCATTCCTGTTTATCACCCCCATCAGCACCTTTTCTTCATTCTCCCAACACAGTTCTTTTTTAGCTTTTAGGGTATTATTTTTTACAGTATTATAGCGTGTCTCATCGCTAAAGATGTCAGAAATTACCGAAGCAATATGTTTTGGGTCGTGGTTTTGAATATAATACCCGATATCGTACCTGTCAATGATTTGTTTCAATTCAATTAATTCCGACGATAAGGTTGGAATACCCGAATGTATATAATCGAAAAGCTTGTTCGGCAAAGAGAAGTGGTAATTCAGGTTGGTATCTTTATCTATGGCCAATCCCAGATCACTATTCATGGTATATTGCCGTAATTCCTGAAATGGCATTTTAGGTTTGAATATTACTCTGTCCTGCAGGCTATAAACTTTAATAATTTTATGTAATTCATTGAATACATCGCCACTGCCAACAATCAGCAATACTGCATGTTCAATAAAACGCATCGCCAGTACAGCTTCTTCTGCACCACGTTGTACATTAATACCAGTTCCCTGAAGTATCAGTATGTGCTTGTCGTCAGGTAACCCTAACTCAGCCCTGGTTTTCAGTCTTTCAGGCGTATAGGTTAATGGTATATTCCGGCTGACAGCTATCGTTTTGTTATATCTGTCGCCATAGAGCCTGGCAATGGAAGAATTTACAGTAAGGATGTCGGTGAGTTTTGGAAAGAAATAATCTTCCAGCTTTTTCCAGATCGTTTGTGTGAGTTTCCGGTTAACCAGTTCGGGTGTTTCGGTAAAATACTCGTGCGTATCGTAAATGATTCTTTTACCACGTAGGCTAGCAGCCAGAAAGGCGGCTGGAAGTGTATCCAGGTCATTGGCAAAGATCAGATCCACCTTTGAAGACATCAGATAGAGAAACAACCGGATATTAAATTCAGCGTAAAATTGCGGTCCTTTCCTGAACCATAGTTTTTTGCGTACTGTAAAGTAAGGACGTTCCAATGGCAGGCTCTCGGGTAATAACCGGCCTGTCTCTTTCACCCAAAACCCACATTTTTGGAGTGTCATGCAAGTCTTGTGTACCCGTTGATCGGTGCTCAGGTCGTTGGTAACACATACAATGGCTGTCTTTTGCATGGTAACTGTTTATCGAAAAATAAATGTATTCGTATGTTTATGCCTAAAATATTTAATGTACTATTGTGTTCAAAGTATTGCTTATTAACCAATTAACCAATCAACCAATTAACCAATCAATCTCCCTCATTCCCCTCATCCGACAGCTTTTTCATCTTCAGGTGCTTGATAATATCCTGGTAAAGTTTTCGGTGATACGACTGAGGTGTATCTTCCACGGTAGTGTTGTGCCAGAGCAGTACCAATTCGCCGTTCCAACTTTCCACCATATTAATCAGCTTCATACAATACTCATAGGCTTCGTGCGAATTCATGTACATATACCTTTTGTCACTCAGGGTGCTATCCATGACGGCCAGTGGGTGGAGCGTCAGGGTAGTCACTTGTCGGGTGTTGGGGTTAATCCATTTTACCGCACGGCAGGTACCAAGTCTGAATCCTGCCATGTCGGCATATCCCAATGTGAAATCATCCGTAATGCCAACATCTATTAATGCCTGCATATCCTGTGGTTCCCGGGTATCCAGGTAATGATGCCGGTTATAGCTTATTTCCCTTTTCGAAACACGTTCCAGATGCTTCTTCTCATCTGCAATTCGGGCAGGTTTAATCCCTGCCTCATAGCTTGAGTGTAAGCCGATTGTGATGTTTTTTTTTCGGCAAAGGTTAAGCACTGATTGAAAATCCTGAATGTGATGAGTGATAAATGGCTTGTCTTCTTTTCGGGTGCCGCCGCCTACTTTAATAAACGCAATGGATTCGCATCGGTCATTCCCCAATATCTGCCTGACAGAATTATCGAGTTTAAACAACCAGGGTAATGTATACCATGGATCGTTTCGTAATCCGCCAAAATAACTTTTTATAGCATCATTGCCTTCTTTTGGCCACCTGATTCCGCGTAAAAGACCTCCCATTAAACCTCTTACGCTCCGGTAATGTGAAAGCTGGTCAATATCATGAGTCAGGTATATTTTTCGTATTTCTTTAGGTGGTTCAGGTATTTCACACCCTGCCTCACGAAGTTGAATACGTAATAACTTGCTGTATTCTTCAACGAGTGGCGAGTCAATAAACCCGGCACGGTAAGGAAGTGATTCAATCCCCGGGAAACGTCCATGTACATCCCGCACATCGTCCCGAACCATCTCTTCGTACCGGGATATAAGGAAATACGTGCTTGCCACTAAATCGGGATGTAAAATGCGGGTGCCTTCAATCACTTCAATTAATGGATTCCCGAATAATATCGGTGCTTCTTCCCAAATTTGCAAAGGTACTGAAGGTATGGATTTTAGGGATCCGTAAATTTCAGTAGAGAAAAAGGTTGAAGGAATAATAACCAATTTATACCGGTGATACTCTTTCGGATCATCGGTATAACCAACCTGTGAAAGAAGATCATCTGAAATGTCTTCACCCAGTAAAAAACGTACTATATATTGTATCGTATTGATCATTTAATTATTGAAATAATGTCTGTGCATAAGAAATGATTTATTTCAGTTTCTTTTTCTTTTCGTGCGTAAATGTCAACACAAACGCTAAAAGAAGTCCTAACAGTAAATCTTTATTTGAAATTAAACCAAAGTACTCATCTTCAGTCGGTACATGATGGGTTACCATTCTTAATGCAATAGCAAGAACAGTGTAAATTACAAATACGCTTAATCCGTATAAAACAATTTTTAGTTTTGGGTTCATAGATAATTAGATTGAAAAAGAGTACTTTCCCTTGAATGCACATTTATTTAAACTAATGCCAAAAGTAATCAAATTATTTTAAAGTGGTGTTTCCTAATTGAATAAATATACTTTAGTGTCATTTATATGACAGAAATCCAGCTAAGTAAAGTGCTTTTGAATTTAGGAATGTTGCAAAAAGTGACGTGTTGATTTCAGTCAATCGGCTTGTTAATACGACCCATGGCACTTGGTCAATTTTTTTTCGGTATCATGGTGGTACAATAAGATCTATCTGTGTAAGGCATCTTAAATTAACCGTTCGCTTTTATCAATACAAAAGACATTTCAATCCAGTCGGTGCGTCTGACAGGTGTGATTAGTAATTGAATTTGTTGGATGGAAGTGAAAACGTATGAAATTGAAAGCTTTTTCGAAAGCAAATTCAGGTAATATTTGTTCACTCTTCCGAGGGGGTTGCCTGG
>Ga0302288_1002414_pt1 | contig 11013 bp, 10 predicted proteins | sample III_Fen_N1_1_FD_194549 | JGI IMG/M metagenome (GOLD analysis project Ga0302288, IMG submission 194549) | Peat permafrost microbial communities from Stordalen Mire near Abisko, Sweden - III_Fen_N1_1 | ecosystem: Environmental > Terrestrial > Soil > Wetlands > Permafrost | place: Sweden: Abisko...
CGGCAGCAACGGCATAATGAGTAATAAGCCACACAGAAATTTGAGTGCTTATTATTGGTTTAAGATTTGCGTCTTCCAATGCTTTAGCAATTTTCTGCACACGAGGCGTAATTTCTCCGTTTAACTCACCAAGTGGTGTATGTGAATATTTCAAGCCTGATATTGCACAGTAAATGCTTTTGCTGTCACGACCTCCTCCCACCATAAAGGGAAAACCGAAAAAGTATTGTTCGGGAGAAAGATAGTTGGCTATTTCGTCAAAATCGTCTGTCCACATATTTTGAAAGAAAAGAATGTGCGCTTTTCCTGCCGATTTGGCTAACACGGGCAATACTTCTTTTAAATGAAGATTGTTGGTCGATACAATGATATATTCAAAATCATTCTGCGAAGTTAGTTCGTCAATTACATTCGGTCGAAAAACAGTCTGCTTTATCTGTTTTTGTCCTCCTCTAAAGTCGGTACAATGTATCGCAATACCATCATCTTCGATTTGTTGCTTTTTCTCTTTTCGTACCAAAACACTTAAGTCGTGTCCTGCTTCCGAAAGTTGCCAACCATAAGTGCAGCCAACGATTCCTGCACCGTAAATTAAGATCTTCATAATCGCGTTGATTTTTTATATTTAAACTTAGATTTGTACTGGTCATCCGGGAAGTTTCTAACTTCAGCAATCAGTTATATACTGATTTATTTTCAGTACAAAGCCTAGCGGACAACTGGTGGATTATGCTTAGTTCAATTAGGTTTTGCTATATCACTCACTTAGCAGTTCAACAATTTTCGGTTTTGCTACTAAAGGCCTCAAATGGCTTCCTGATTCTGTTATTACAGCATTTTTATCGACTAAAATATAGAAAGGAATCCCGTGTATTTGAAATAGTTTTCGTATTTCGTCACTCTGTTTTTTTGACAAAAAGTAATGCTGACCGCCCAATTGAAGTTTAGATAAGGTTGCCATATATTTATCCTTTTCTGAGTCAACACATATATAGACAAAAGCAACATTTCTATTAGCCAGCTCCTTTTCAATTTGTTTCGAATTAGGCATTTCGCCTAAACAAGGGGAACACCAAGTTGCCCAAAAATCCAAGTATATTACCTTACCCTTATTTGATTGTATAATTTCGTCGAAAATTTCTTTTGCTGTTGAAGAGGAAACCTCCTTTAATAGCGTGCGTGTATATAATTCAGGATTCTGAATTCTCTTTTTTGTTTCAATGTATTTATTGTGAAGAGGAATGGATAGAAAAGGTTGTTTTATATGGTTAGCCACAACAGTTTTGTACTTCTCGTAGGCAGCAATATTTTGCCTCTCGAACTGCCGATTAAAATGGCCGGTCAGCATTATTTCTTTTATAAGAGGATCAGGCACATATTTCAAAATACTATTGATCATCAAAGAATCATAGACTTCCTGTGGTGCTAATAATCTTCTATCGAAAGTTACCCCCCAATTCTCTTGATGTGATGTCTTTAGTTTATCAATCACATAATTGGGAAATACGTTAGCATAAAGATTAAGTGAGTAGGTATTCATTAAATTGGAGGACTGAATCGGTAATCTTTCTGTAAACTTTGAAAAATAATCTTGCGAAACATCCCATGTATCCGGCAAATTCTTTGTATTAGCAGTTACGTGATCAGTTGGGTATAATGCAATATTACTGTAATAATCATCTTCGACAAAAAATGAAGCCCATTGCCTGCTTATTTCATTTGGTGAACATTCTTTCACAAACCTGTTGTAAATACTTTTTTCTTTTTGCCGTATGGTGTCATTGTATTTTGAATATTGCTCGGGCTCAAGTTCTTTTACTGTTTTATCCTTTTTATTCCAATCGGTGTATATTTCATTCGAATAATACATCTCTTGAAATTTTACTATAAGTTGATTGGTTTTAGCGTTATCGCCACCAAATTTAATCGTTGATAGTAATGCAGGTCTATCGGAAGTATTTCCATCGAAATAAATGGACATACTATCTTTAGGATTGAGTAAAACTAGAAAATTGGTCTTATACGTTACCCAAACATCGGAAGAAATATAACTATCAAATGAAGCATGAAAATTTCCTTCGTTATCGATAATTACATTAGCCGATTCATTTCCCATTCCCAATCTGTTTACAAGCAGGCTAAACGGAATGGTTGGATCATAATGAGAAATTTTTCCTGTTACGGTAACCTTTTGTGGCGTTGTGTTTGCCATTGCATCACCCATGCAAAAAATCATTGCAGTCAATAATGCAAATAGGGCGAATGTGTTGTTCTTCATTTGTTTTTATTTGAAAAAATGTGTTGTATTTACTAATTCTAGTCTGAGTGTAACGGAGATCTGCCAGTAGTCGGATTACGACGCTACTCTCAACCGATAATTTCACCGTTCTTAAGCCTAAATGATTTATTCATTTTTTATTTTAAGTTGACTAATACGTCTTTATTCATTTTAAGTCATGTTCCTTTTATATTCTTTCGCACAATTGTTACTCAGAGTGCAATCCATTCTACTCCGTTGTTTTATCCCTATCAATTCTTTTATAATAGTCAGGATATTCTAACGGGTCTACTATCTTGTCTTTATTTTCAGTTGGTAAAAGAATAATTTGACGTGTGGCTGTGGCATCTGTGTAAAAGTGCACAGTTGTAGTTTTATATACTTTTCTTACTGTCATGTTATTGTCACCATTTAATGTATCGTTAGGCAAGGTAGTGTGTTTGGTGTATTCATATTTATAGCCGATAAGATCATTTACATGTTGACCTAACGATTTTTCAATAGAATCTAACCGATAAATTGTTCTTTTGTAATGCAATATTTTACTATTATTATTTGTCAGTTTAATGCTATCATTAATTTGATTTCTTCTATAATCAATATTCTGTTTAATCGTAAAAGAATCAACGGCCAAAACAGATGTTGTTACCCTGTTGACTGAATCCGCTGGAGTTATTAGATGAAAGCATTTTTCTGCACTTATCTTCAAAGCTTCATTTAAACTCAATGTATCATTAGATGCACTATCTTCGGAAGTTGTTTTTGCGTAAAAACACGAATTAAAAATCATTGAAATGAATAAAACACTTAACAGGTTATAGATTTTTGTTTTCATAAATGGTTTTGATTTAAATGGTTTTAGTTAAAAGGAAAGCTATTCTTCGTCCAAGTTTAGAAATAGATTCCTATTCGTTCGTCAACGCGTGCTATGCTACGCTCAACTGACCACTTAATAATTTTTAAACTTTACTAGTGTAGTGTTAGTCGTTTCGGTAGTTACTTTTGAGGCCCCTTTATGTACCACTATTTTATCCTTAATTGTTTTTGTTTGGTAGGTACTATCTGCAAAAGTTGAATCTTTTTGAATAGTTGTAACATAGTGAGTTCCTATTGAATCTTTTTTAGTACTGAGACTTTCGGTTATGTTAACTACCGACTTGCGCACTACAGGTGTTTGTGCACTTACGAAACTAAAACTACTTATTACAACTAAGAGGAAAAATGTTTTGGCTATTTGTTTCATAATTTATATTATTAGATGGATTGTTTTTAAATCAACACTACGAATCTACTAGAAGCGTTTATTCTATGGGTAAATTGTAGCAATAATCATTGTGGCAATAGATAGAGTTAGTGCTATTAAAGCATAAAAAGGTGATCTTTTTATAGACCATTTCTCTTTTGACCATTGAATCAGATTCATCACCAATAAAATAATTGTCATTAAGACAACTGGGATAGTGGTAATTTCTAATATTACCCCAAGAAAATGATGCGCTATATCATATTTTAAGTTTGAGATAGAAACTAACATGATAATAAATATCAATGAAAATATACTCAACGATAGATTTAATGATTTGCTCATAAGTTTATTTTAAAATGATTCTATTTTTACTTATTATATAAAAAACTTCTGACTATTGACGGATTACGCTTTGCTAATCTTGCTATATCAAGAGGTATAAACGGAGACAAACTTACATTTTACTAAAATAATGTGCTACACAAAGGCACAGGACAATAAATATCAATATGCCTGTGAGAACAACTAATATCTTGGTGACTCTTTTATTTTTTTTGAACGGAATCAACCAATGAAAAAAAGTAAATGTCGGCAAAAGGCACAGTTGAAAAAGCCCTTTTGCATCCGAAGGATTTTTTAGTGACAATAAATAAAACAAGATGTAATAACACAATATGAAAATCCATATAAAAAGGGCGTAATTACTTGACAACTGTTTATTAATAGCTGAATACAAAACATATATAGCTGTGAATAAAATAACCAATATTACATCATAACTAAAAAACAAGGTAAATGCTTCCACGATCTCTTTTGAATTAGTTTATTATTTGTCCAAGTTTATTTTCATCAATAGAGTTGGGCGAGCTTCAAGTAGATTATGCTATGTTCAACGAGGGACACTTCGCCAAACAATGCTCGCCACCCTACGTTCAACTAGGGTATATGGCGTTTATGTTAATTTAATTTTATTTCTTGTTTAGTCATAATAGTAGAAAGTCATTTCTTTCTTCACTTTTTTCAAAGTCAACCCATAACTTTTAAAGTCTTTTGTCAAATCTTCTACTGAGCCTTTATGAATAAGGAAGTCGTAATTATCTAATAAATTGGTATTGTTGATAATAATGATTTGATTAAACTCGCTAACGGTTTTAATTACAGATTCAATTTTCGTATTTGAAAATGTCAAATGTGTATCATTGACACCACTATCAGATTGTCCACTTTTATCTTCAGAAACATCTAATTTGCTGTTATCCGATACTGTCATAAGATAAATTTCAATTGTTCTTTGTTCTATTTTCTCTTTTAAATTCAATGCTTTTAGCAAATTCGACTTAATGTCATCAATACATGTCTTTGAATCCTTAATTTGATCGTTCCTGTAAAACAAACAATACCTTTTATCTTTGATAGAATCAGAAATTACTATTTGTGTTTTAGGCACACCTAACAAATCAGACATAATTAACCACAGACTATTGTTAACATCAAAATATCGACCACGTAAAGGAGATTTTGAAGCCCATTGACCAGTCGGCTTGTTTTCTGATTCGATGAGTGAAAAGCAAAATTTTGTTTGCTTGTCTTTTAATACTTGCGTAGCAGCTTCAATTATATTAGGTTCTAAAAGGGGTGTTTGCACTTTTTGCTTTACCTCTTCAACAATATCCTGTTTGATAGTTTTCTCGTTGACAAAATTATCAAATAATGGATCTGTTAATTGAGAAGGATTTCCTATCCATTTTATAATGCCTTTATTGTCAATTAATATAGTACGAGGTACTGTTATTGTGCCATCTCTTTCAACTCCAAAACCTTTAAAGGTTACATTCGATTGGTCAGTTACCACACTTGTTTTAAACTGGATTCTTTTTAATGTTTTCAGTACTTTTTCTGGTTCTTCATAAGTCATAGAAAGAAACAATATATCACCTCTTTCTTTGTATTTTTCTCTAAGTGTATTCAAATGAGGTACAGCCCCTAGGCATGGACCACACCAGGTAGCCCAAAATTCTAAGAGAATATATTTTCCTTTCACGGATTTGTCTTGTGGAATATTCTCAATATAGTTAGTCACATTAATTTCAGGAGCTTTATCACCAACAGCTAATTCCTTTTGTGCAGATAGAATAGTTGTCGAAAAAAAAGAAATAAATAGAAGAATGATTTTGATTTTCATATTTTTGTTTTTCAGTTTACTACAATGTTTCTCATTTTTTTTAAGCTTACACCGACCGAGCCTACGGTCAACCGAGTGTTAGGCGTTTATTTCAATTCTTTGTCAAGAATAACTTTTACCTCTTCGGCACTAGGATTTATTGCCAGAATAATTCCGTTTTTGTCAACCAGAAATGTAGCTCCTCCAGCATTACCTGCACCGTATTTTCTCCATATTTTTCCTTTATCTTTCAATTCAATCAGGTTTAACCATGGATATTTATCCATTTTTGCTGCATTTACGCCATTCTCAAATTCGCTTTCACGTGCAACACCAACAATTGTGAAACCTTTATCTTTATAAGCTTCATAAACAGGAATCATTTCTTTTGCAGATTTTCTACAAGGACCGCACCATGAAGCCCAAAGGTCTATTAATGCAACTTTTCCTTTAATTTGTTCTGAAAGTCTAACAGGTTGTCCTGTGAAATTGGGAGCTACAAAATCAATATATGAACCTCCAACTTTGATAGAATTAAAGCTCTCTACCTTAATTCTCATTTGTTCTGTATATGGATGTTTTGGATATTTCTTTGAATAAAGTGAATCAAATAAAGTAAAACATTCAGGAACTAAATCTTTATAATCCTGCAATACCCGTGAAGTTGTAGAAATAAGCAATGTATACCCTACTAATGAGGTATTCTCTCTAACATATTTCAAGTGTTTTTTTATTTCTAGTTGATTCAGGTTATCCCATTGTTTGTTTAAAGCCGTTGCTTCAGGGGTAAAATATCCGCCAGTGTATCTAAGTTTTGATATCAGAACCCATAAACTATCCGACACACGTCTTTCAGGGACTAATTCAACTTGTTTCATTAGTTCTTTAGCTGCATTAGTAAGTTTGTTATTTCCTTTGTCCAATTGTTTATCTTCCTTATCTAATCTTTCCTTTTCTTTAGCAATGTCTCCACTATTCCATATTAAATCTTTCAACATCAGCATTTTTTTCCATTCATAGTTAAGTCCACTTTTTTCAATAACTTTTCCGAAATGATCAGATAATTTGTCACTTGATGGGTATTTGGTTTTCGGTATTCCAATAATAACATTCTCGTTAAACCTATCCATAGGATAAAGTTTAAGGGAGACAGTACCTGGTTCAGGAAAGAAAGTAATTGGTTGCCATCCTCCATTTTGTCGTTCATCCTGGAATATTAGTTCGTAGGCTTCTATATTTTGACAGTTCAGTTCATATTCAAACTTGCCATTTTTAATAGATATATAGGTCGGAGATACACGTGCATCTTCTCCAGCTTTGATGAGTATTAACCGGCTACTTTGAGGTCTGTCAATTACTTCACCTTTGATTAAACAATGAATAGGAGCTGTTGATTTTGTTTTATAGGTCTTAATGCCTAAAATTTGGAATTGATCGGGATTTTCACCTTCCATAAAATTAAATGAAGTCTCGCTCTTATCCAAAGGCTCCATATACAACTTAAATGAAATAATCCCGGACGTTGGCATGATAACCTGTTTATCCATCTCGAAGCCTTCTGAACGAATGAATTTATAAATTTTACCTGATTTACCTTTCAGATAGCTTTTGGATGTTAGGGCAATCCAACTATCGGGTCTTCCAAAACCATCACAATACAATACTGTTTCCGCATCTTTCATTTCCACTTTGCAGATTTCTAATGAGCTTGTATTGCAACTTTCGTATTCAGGATGCGCAATAGTTCTGATTTGTGCAATAGATGCGGTTGCAAACAGTAATAATCCGATAATGGATAAAAACAGGTTCTTTTTCATAAAGTTTCATTAAAGTAATATGTTATATTTATTTTTTAAAGTTACTGCTGACGGACAAAGTAAATGCGGGAGCGAAACCTCTAAATTGCACGTCAGCCAGCCAATGTCCATAGTAGGTTAACAGTAGTTTTTTATTTTTTTGTCGTGTCTTTAAAATCATTTTCAATAAACTTTTTCAATTCTTCGGCATTGAAATAACTTTTGATAACTATTCCATTTGGGTCAATTAGTAAGGTTGTAGGAAATCTGTTCATTTTGTATTTTCGGAAAATAAAATTTTCTGAATTCTCTTCAACTAACTTCCAGTTAATACCAACAATATTGATTATTTTGTTTATTTTCTCAGGTTTGCCCTTGGCTACAATACCTATAAATTCAATTTTCGAATGGTCTGTTTTGTCGTAAAGCTCCTTTATTTTGGGCACTTCTTCTATACAAGGTGAGCACCATGTTGCCCATAAATCAAGAAAAACATATTTTCCTCTATACTTTTCGAGCGAAACAGTTTCTTTCGTTATTAAATCAATTGCTGAAAAAGCAGGAGCCCGAAATCCGATTTGTGGTGATTCTATTTTTGAAAACGAGAGCTTTTCTTTTTCGAGAATCAGGACATTCTCATTTATATCCAGATCTTTAACACGATGAATTTCATCATTATTTTTCAAGTATTTACCTGAAGTAATACTTTCTGATGTAGAACTAGAATCGTTAAATACTTCAAAATTCGAATATGATATATCGTTAGAAAAAAGAATTTCAAGTTGTTTCCCATTCAGAATAGCTGTTGCATATTTAGCAAAAGAATATAAGTATAATTTACCTTTAGGATCATATAAAATACGTACATCTACAAATTGTTTTACTTTTTTACCCTTCTCCACCCAATCATACTCAACGCTAACTTTACTTAATTTATCCTTTGTAACTTGAGGTTTGCCATCTATTGTATCTGGAATAACAACCGAATCATCACTGAAATCGAAATTGTTGTTTCTATCAATTATTATTTGCTCTTTTCCATCTTTATCTATCCCACAAACATAATGAAAAGAGTTTCTAAAAGATTTGTCCCAACCAGTAAAAATAGCTTCAAGATAAATATTTACACTTCCCATCTTCAAATTTGTCAGACCACTGCAGCTTTTCGCGATTTGCGAAGTGTCTGATAATTCTTTGGGATGCTCTAAAACAAAATATCCAACGGGATGATTACTTAATTCGTTATGAAAGGTTAGCGGGAGTTTTAGTTCTTGTTTTTGAGCAAAACTAACCGTAAAAACAAAAATAAATGTACATGTGAAATAGATTTTTTTCATGGGAAGTTGGATTTATTGGTTGAGAATTAAAAGTGTTGTTGATAATGATTTGTATGAATCTTGTCGTTTTACGGATTGTCCCGGTTTGTCATAGCATCCCGCTTCGCCAAACAATGCTCGCCAACCTACGGTCAACCGAGGCTAGGTGTTTGATTTGTCCAATATGTCTTTAATTGTTCTGATATTTATATAGTTTATACCCGGATCAATAAATGCTATTGTTAATCTACTTTTACTTTCAATTTCAATTTGGTTTTCTAGGATACTTATCAAAATATTTTCACCCCAAGAATGAGAGGATCTTTTAGTTCTAATTTTAATTGTCGTGCCATTTACAAGTTGTTCCCATTGTTTTGTTTTGTTGTCTAGTTTTAACAGCATAGAAAGTTGAGCAATAGTAAAAGATTTTTGAATTAGCTCAATTTGCTTCACTTTTAAAATCTTTTCGTCTAATTCTGTAATCCCATTACTTTTCAATGTGTTTAAAGTTTGGGTTGTTAGGTACCATGACATTAGAAAACCAAAAATAACACTTTCAAGTATAAGTGGCAATATTTCTATTTTCACTCCAATCAAATAATTCACAATAGGCATCACTATAAACAGACAAAGTCCAGAGAATAAGAAAAGTTTCAGTGAAAGTTTAGTTTTGAAGGTCAGTGTTTTGTTCATATCTTTTTTTTTGTGCTCAAAATGTGTTTTTTTCTTTAGTTGTAAAGTCTAAGTCGTATTATTACTCCTACCGTCTCGTTTTAATTATAAGTTATTTCCCTTGTTCGCCATAGCATAAATAGTCTACGACCGATGTTTGGCATAGCGCCAAACAATACTCGCCAACCTACGCTCAACTAGGGTTGCCTATAAAGCTTTTAATAATTCCCGAAAAAACAAGAATAACCCGATTAAAACTAATCCGATTTCACCAGTATAGATACTTATGTAATTACCATAAACGTCTTCAAAATTTTTCTTCCTATTTTTCTTTGTTCGAACAAAGAATACAAGCCCAAAAACAAATAAAAGAAATCCTAATACTGAATCCCCAAAATTAACCATAACTATTTTTCATTTTTACTTCACCAAACAGTGCTCCCCAACCTATGGTCAAAAAGGGATTATTTTATTCGTTTAACGCTTCTAACAATACTTCCAACTCCAATAAGAAAAAAAAGTCCAGATAAGAATTGCCAAAAAGAAAATCCATTTTGCTTTAGAGCCAATATCGGTGTCAATATCCCAGTCAGTAACGTGACAATGAAGCCTAGACGAAAGTTTTCTTTATCGCATAGTCCTATTTGAAAAAAAACTCCTTTATCTGTTTCTCTTTCGTTTTTACTAAATATCAAACTCAGTCCAATAAGCGAACATGATAAAGTCAAAATTATCCAACCATTAAAGTTCGTCGAGCTATTAAAAATATTCAGTGACCAAAGTCCAAATCCTACAAAGGCAGCAATTCCTGTAAAAAAATTAGTAAAATTATCTGATTCTGATTCAAATGCTTTAGCCAATTTTATCTTGATTTTATCTTCAATATCTTTATATTGAAATTCTTTATTGTCTTTTATTTTCTCTAAAATTTCAAGATCAAGTTTTATTTCTTGTTTCCTTTTTACTGAAGCAAAACTGTCACGCAACTTTCCTAAAGTAACGATAGCACCAATAACCCCAAATATGATCTTTGCATACAAATCTATATTACTAAAAGTTTCCATGTATATCTTTATAATTTGTTACTCCATATCGATATGCCCAGTTTATTAAACATATATCGTATTTATCAACAGTAGATTAATAGGGTCTTAATTTTTTCAGCTCCAAAGTTAATACATGTTTTTGATTCTGCTCTATTTATGTAAAAAAAATTAGATATTTACATAAAAAAAGAGCGCGAACTCTCGTTCGCGCTCCCGGTAAGGTGATTTATTTTACAGGTTCATTGGTTGGCGGCGTAGTGACTTTGCCGGTTTCGAGGGCATGATACTTTTTGCGGTATTCGTCCATTTTGTTGAACAAAGCAATGATGGTTTCGCTTGGCGCAAAATTGAAGGTTTGCTCCACAGAAGTGCAAAACTGTATGTAAGCAGCTACAGCAGCCGGTTTAAATGCACTCGCAGCCTCGTCGCGTTCGGCGTACTCGGTGGTGCGGTTACTGTAGAAACTGTTCAGTTCCATGTTCTTTGAATCCAACTCAT
>Ga0302288_1002415_pt1 | contig 11013 bp, 6 predicted proteins | sample III_Fen_N1_1_FD_194549 | JGI IMG/M metagenome (GOLD analysis project Ga0302288, IMG submission 194549) | Peat permafrost microbial communities from Stordalen Mire near Abisko, Sweden - III_Fen_N1_1 | ecosystem: Environmental > Terrestrial > Soil > Wetlands > Permafrost | place: Sweden: Abisko...
AAATTCAGTTATTTCCGCTGTCCGGTTATCAACACACAGCCCAATGCTGAAATGACCATTCCCGATGTGTACGCTGCAATAAAAAGCAACAAATACAAACGTCAGACGGAAGAATTGCGAAGCATTAGCGAACCGGAATCTGCCCGGAAATACAAAGCCAAAAACTTTGATTATTGCACGTTCTCCGGAATATTTTCCAAGAGGAATGATTCAGCGTTAAACCAACATTCTGGCCTGTTGACGCTCGATTTCGATCATGTTTCAAACCTTCAGGAATTGCGCGAAACCTTACTTCAGGACAGATACTTTGAAACTGAACTGATGTTTGTTTCCCCATCGGGCGACGGCCTGAAATGGATAGTTCCCATCGACTTAAAAGAATGTAGCCATCAGGATTGGTTTCGGGCCATTGCTGCCTATATCAAAGCCACTTACCAGTTAGAAGTTGACAAATCGGGGAAAGACATTTCCCGGGCTTGTTTCCTTCCACACGATCCGAAGGTTTACATTAACCCCGTTTATTTACAATGTCCTTTTTCTCAAACAATAAAATCAAAAAATCATGCAACCACATAAATTCAGTTCATTTTTATTGAAGGTGCTATTCAAACTGGCATCCTCCAACTGGCCACTCTGGTGGACCGTCCTCCCGTTCCTCTTTTTCTATGCAGATGTCCTGTTGAAATTTACGCTGTTATGCACAATCATCTTTTAATTTCAGCAACAATGAAAGAGAAATTCAATACTCAGGATTGGCTGCAATCCAATCAGCAATCTTCTCCCGACAACTCTACTCCCTTAAAGTCCCCTTCAGGGGATTTAGGGGTGTCCTCTGAAACAAACCTCATCATTTCCCGCATCGAAGCCGCTGCAATTGATATTGCCCCCAATTATGCCGATTGGCGTGATCTTGGTTTTGCCCTCGCCGACGCTTTGGGGGAAAATGGTCGCCAATCTTATCACCGCTTAAGCCGTTTCTATTCCAAGTACACCGAAACAGAAACCAACAAGCAATTCGACAACTGCCTAAAAGCAAAAGGACACGGAGTAACAATCAAAACCCTATACCATCTTGCAAAATCTGCTGGTGTAAGCATTTCCATTCCGCAACCATCGAAAAGCCCATCCTTCGGAGGGGTTGGGGAGGCTGGGGATTTGAAGGATACTGAGGAAATAGAATCCTCCCCCTCGGGGGAGTTAGAGGGGGCCGTACTTCCAACTTTCCCTGACGAAGTTTATACCGATCTGCCGCATCTGCTCCAGCTCGTAACCGAAAAGTCTATTTCAGCAGAAGACAAGGACCTGCTATTGCTCGGTTCGTTGGTGGTAATATCGGCTTGTCTGCCTAATATTTACGGTATTTATGCAGAGAGAACTGTTTTCCCAAATCTGTTTTTATTCCTTACTGCCCAGGCATCAGCAGGAAAAGGGAGACTTACACTTTGCCGTAAATTGGTTGAACCAATTCACCGCAAATTACGGGAACAAGCCAAAGCAGCGTATGTAGAATACCAATGCAAACTAACTGAATATGCGGCCGCTAAAAACAAATCAGAAGTGGAACGCCCGGTAGAGCCACCCATGCGAATGCTCATTATTCCGGCGAACAACAGTTCAACCGGCTTGTTTCAACTCCTCAACGATAACCAGGGCATTGGGTTGATTTTTGAAACGGAGGGTGATACACTTGCATTGACGTTTAAGTCTGAACATGGTAATTATTCCGATGGATTCCGCAAAGCATTTCACCACGAAACCATTTCAAACAACCGGCGCAAAGACCGGGAGTTTGTCGAATTGGAAACGCCCCGTCTTTCGGCGTTGCTTTCCGGAACTCCAAAACAAGTTTCTACGCTGATCCCCAATGCCGAGAATGGACTTTTCAGCCGTTTTATTTTCTATTTCCTAAATGTCCGTCCGATTTGGAACGATGTTTTTGCAGGAAATTCCGACCAAACACTCGACAGCTACTTTAACCATCTGGGAAACCAGTTCCATGACTTATACAAATTTCTGCAAAGTTCATCGGAACCCATGCGTTTCTGCCTCACTTCAAGCCAACAGCAAACATTCAACGCCTATTTCTCGCAAACACAAAACCAATATCTCTACCTTTGTGGACTTGATTACCTCGCCACTGTTCGACGGCTTGGTTTGATTACATTCCGAATCGCCATGATTCTCACCGCGCTGCGTATAATGGATAACGGAGAATTGCAATCTCCGCTTGTTTGTTCCGATACCGATTTCAACACAGCCCTTTCGATGGTAAAAATATTGGTGCAGCATGCGGCCCAGGTATATCAACAATTGCCAACCGAAGCCGCAACCGCAGCACCACCTAATCAAAAGCAGCAGTTTTTAGACGCTCTCCCTGCTGAATTTTCGAGGCAAGCATATCTTAACGCAGCCAAACTTTTGGGCATTCCTCCCAAAACCGCCGAAAAGCACATCAAACGTTTTGCCGACAGCGGCTTGATTGTACATTTTGCTCATGACCAATACCGGAAGCCTCAACCTTAGCCCTTCCTAAAAGTTAAGGAAAACCAATAAGTTATATCCTGACTTTTGGTTTTAGTTAATAGGTTGCAAAAGATGCAGCCCTATTGTTCAGTTGCCTTGAATGTTCTGCTTCTATTTTTTAAATTAAACACAACAATTTTGGCAATAACTATTATTAATTGCCAAAATTGTTATACTTTCATGCGTTTGAAAACAACCCAATATGGTTACAAATACAGACATACTTCATTTTGCTATCACCAATAGACAATTTACTCGTAAAGAGTTGATTGCATATCTTGAAAAACAGAAAAAAAATGTTTCTCCTAACGCCTTATCAATACAATTGGATCGCCTTTTGAAAAACAATGAGTTGATACGCTTAGAACGTGGCGTTTATGGTTTGCCTGCAACTTCTAAAAAAGGTTTTATGGCTTTCGTTTCCGATGAAATAAAACAACTGAATCTGCAACTCAAAACGCAATTCCCTTTTGTAAACTTTTGCGTGTGGAGCAGCAAAACAATCGCTCCTTATATGCACCATGTCCCCAGTCTCAATTACACCTATATTGATGTTGAACGTGATGTAACAGAATCAGTATTTGACTTTCTCAACAACAACAGTTCTGTTCGTATTTTTTTGTGTCCCGATCAGGATGATTTTAGCCGCTATATAAACGGTACTGAATCGATTATAGTCCGTACGTTAATATCTGAAGCTCCGCTACAAGTGTTAGAAGGGTTTAATACCCCGAGCATTGAAAAAATACTGGTGGATGCGGCAGATGATGTTGAATTTGATTTTTTGCAAGGTGCTGAAATAACCTATTTTTACAGAAATGTAGCAGAACGCCACAACATAAATAAAAGCAAACTCATGCGTTACGCCACCCGTCGGGGACGCCGTCAGGAAGTAGAACAACTATTTAATAACGCATTATGATACACCCTGATAGCCGTTCTTTGGAATGGATGCAACAGGTTGCCAGCGAAAATAACTTTAATGATATAACGTTGATAGAGAAGACCATTCGTGCATTTTCATTGCTCGAATCGTTGGTGCTGTCCGGTTGTCCGTTTGTATTCAAAGGTGGCACTTCATTGATGCTCCATTTGAACAGTGCCAAACGGCTTTCTATTGATATTGACATTATTTGTCCTCCTGGCACTGATATAGAGCAATATGTGCATAAACATGCCCAGGATTATGGCTTTGGTGAAGTAAAGTTGGTGGAACGCCAGAGTCCCACCAATGTTCCAAAAAGCCACGCCAAATTCTTTTATCAGGTAGCCTATTTTACAAACACCGACACAGAAAATATACTGCTCGATGTGTTGTTTGAAGATAATCACTACAATAATGTAGTGCAACTGCCCATTATAAGCCGTTTCCTGAAAACAGAAGGAGAAGCCATGTTGGTAAACGCACCAAGCAGTGCCGATTTGTTGGGCGACAAACTCACGGCATTTGCTCCAAATACAACAGGAATCCCCTACTTCAAAGGAGAAAAAGATTGTTCAATGGAAATTATCAAGCAACTCTTTGATGTGGCTTCGCTATTCGATATTACCGACGATTTAACAATTATATCTGACACCTTTCGCAAATTTGCAACTGTTGAACTGGCTTATCGAGACCTCAACCCCGATAATATAACGCAGGTACTCGACGATATTTATCAAACTTCACTCTGTATATGCCTGCAAGGTGCCACCGATGCTGACAACTTCAAACAGTTGCAGGATGGCATACGACGAATACAAAGTTTTATTCACAGTGAAAAATACCGCCTTGACAGCGCCATTGTAAATGCCTCAAAAGCTGCCTATCTTTCAACATTGATAGCAAACGGAATCACAGAAGTAAAACATTTCGACCCCAATAATATAGAACCGCTTCGTAATGCAACAATTACAGAGCCATTGCATCCTCGGTTAAACAGACTTAAACGCACCAACATTGAAGCGTTTTATTATTGGAATGAAATAAGTAAAATCAAAAAATAGAAATTCAAAATAAATAATGGCAATTAAAAAATCGGAATTATATAGCATGCTCTGGAAGAGCTGCGATGCATTGCGTGGAGGGATGGATGCAAGCCAGTACAAAGACTATGTATTGGTGGTGCTTTTTGTAAAATATGTAAGCGACAAATTTAAAAATGATCCGGATTCAATTATCGAAATACCGAAAGGTTGCAGCTTCGACGACTTTGTAAATCTGAAAGGGAATACTCATATTGGAGAGGAAATCAATAAAAAAATGGCTGCCCTTGCAGAAGCCAACAATTTGCAGGGTGTTATTAATATAGCTGACTTTTGCGACGAGCAAAAGCTTGGAAAGGACAAAGATTTGGTGGATACGGTAAGCAACCTGGTCGGTATTTTTCAATCGGCAGGTCTTGATTTCGGTAAAAATCGCGCCGCCGATGATGATCTGATGGGTGATGCTTACGAATACCTGATGAAGCACTTTGCCACTGAGAGCGGCAAGAGTAAAGGACAATTCTATACACCAGCCGAAGTAAGCCGGGTAATGGCTAAAGTGATTGGTTTGGAAAAGGCCAAAAGTGTATCTACTACCATATACGACCCTACATGCGGCTCCGCTTCGCTGCTTTTACGGGCTCTGGCCGAAACATCACATGGCAACAGTGCCACGATTTACGGTCAAGAATATGATACCGCCACTGCCGGCTTGGCTAAAATGAACATGATTCTGCATGGTGTGGTAGATTCCGATATACGCCAGGGCGATACGATTAATGCTCCATTGCATAAAGAACGGGATACGGAAACATTGCAAACATTTGATTATGTGGTGGCTAACCCTCCGTTTTCCACCAAATCGTGGTTGAAAAGCGCCAAAGAAGAAGATGTGTATGGCCGTTGGAATTCAACCATTGGCATACCGCCTGAAAAGAACGGCGACTATGCTTTCTTACTCCACATCATTCGTTCGATGAACCGTACAGGACAAGGCGCCTGTATTCTTCCTCATGGTGTTCTTTTCCGTGGAAACGCTGAATCTACTATTCGTAAATACATTCTGAAGCGGGGCTATATCAAAGGAATAATAGGTTTACCTGCCAATCTGTTTTTTGGCACCGGCATTCCCGCCTGTATTATTGTGCTCGATAAAACCGATGCCGCCAACCGTAAAGGTATTTTCATGATCGATGCCAAAGCCGGATTTGCGAAGGATGGACCAAAAAACCGACTTCGTGAGCAGGATGTGCGACGCATAACCGATGTGTGGGCAGCCCAGAAAAACGTTCCTTATTTCGCACGTTTTGTCGAAAATGAAGAAATTATCCGCAACGACTATAACCTGAATATTCCCCGCTATATCGAATCGGTTGACACGGAAATCTTACAGGATATTGAAGCGCATCTGAAAGGTGGACTGCCTGTGCACGATGTAGATCAACTGCAAAATTACTGGTCTGCTTGCCCTGCATTGCGCGAAGCCTTGTTTATGCCTCATCCGGCACAGAAAAGCTATTTGGCGCTCCGATGTGCAAAAGAAGATATACGTGCAACCGTAAAACAACACCCCGACTTTATTGCACAGGACAATAATTTCAAAGTACATTACCACCAATGGTGCGATTTGGTTTCGCCAACGCTTTATAACTTAAGAATTGGAGCCAAACCCAAACAATTGATACAACAATTGGAAGATACCATTCTCAGTGGTTTTACCAATGATACCTTTCTGGTAGATGCCTATGATGTGTATGAACAATTGCTTACATACTGGAACGAAACAATGCAGGACGATGCTTATATCATTGCTATCGATGGTTGGAAAGCCGAACTCTATACCCTGCAACCTGCTGCAAAAAAGGCCAAAGACGGTAAGATCAAAGCTGTTAAGGAGAAAAAAGCCGCCACACCCGACGATGTGGTGTGCGACCTACTGCCGGTTTCTGTTGTGATCAATGCCTTCTTTATTGAACTAAAAACATTGATACAAGCCGCCGAAGAGCGTATTGGCGAAAATGAGGCTCAATTGAACGAATTGCTGGAAGAAGAAGCAGAGAACTACCTTGATGCCGATACTTTTGAAAATAAAACACTGAACGATGGCAATGTGAAGAAGAAATTGAAAGGCCTAAAAGGCAAAGCCAATGACAAAGAAGAGGTGAAAGTATTGGAGCGATACCTTACCCTGAAAGAAGAAATTGCCGATGCTAAACGGGTGCAGAAAGTACTGAAATATGAATTGCTTTCCAAGCTGGTCGTTAAATACAAACAACTTACTGAAACCGAAATCAAAGAATTGGTGATTGAAAAGAAATGGTTTGCTACGCTTGCCTCAAGGCTGGATAGCGAAATGCAACGCATTAGCCAAACGCTCACAACAAGCATTTCCGACCTTGCTGAACGTTACGGACAAACGCTACCTGAAATTGACAAAGAGATTAGCGGGTTAGAAACCAAAGTTAAACAACACCTCACCGCAATGGGATTTAACTGGTAATACGATGGGAGAAATAAAACAAGGATATAAACAAACCGAATTTGGCTTAATACCAGAGGATTGGAAACTTTGCACATTCAAAGATGTATTATCAACATTTTCCAGTGGAGCAACACCTTATAGAGGTATTCCTGAATATTATAAAGGCGAAATCAGATGGATTTCAAGTGGAGAACTCAACTATGACACTATCAATGAGACAATAGAACATATTTCCGAATTAGCTGTAAAAAATACAAACTTAAAAACACACTCTCCAGGAACATTTTTAATGGCCGTTACTGGATTGGAAGCGGAAGGGACAAGAGGGCGATGTGCAATTGTAGGATTACCTTCAACAACAAACCAGTCTTGTCTTGCCATAAACTCTACAGTTAGAATGACAACCGAATATCTGTTTTGGTTTTATAGACAATGGAGTGAATATTTAGCATTTAAGTATTGTCAAGGAACCAAACAACAGAGTTATACAGCTGCCCTTGTAAAAGAACTTCCTATTTGTTGCCCCAAAGAAACCACTGAGCAATCTGCTATAGCTACAGCCCTCAGCGATGTTGATGCTTTGATAGCCGCCCTAGAAAAGAAAATAACCAAAAAGCAGCAAATTAAACAAGGAGCTATGCAACAACTGCTTACTGGTAACAAACGATTGGCTGGATTTAGTGGGGAATGGGTGGAAACTCGTTTAGGATCTGGCCTGAAGTTTCAAACCGGGAATCCATTTTCTTCAATATTCTTTAATAAAGACAATTTTGGAGTTAGGCTAATTAAAAACAGAGATTTAAAATCAGATGATCAAGTTGTCTTTTATTCAGGATTGTACACAAACGATTTTATAGTAAACAATGGAGATGTATTAATTGGAATGGATGGTGATTTTTTACCTTGTATATGGGAAAAGGGAATGGCATTGCTAAATCAACGAGTTGGTAGAATATTGATTACATCAGATTGGAATGCTATTTTTTTATATTACTATTTGTATAATCCATTAAAAGAGAAGCAAGAAGGGACGGGTGCTACAACTGTTAAGCATTTGTCTCATAAAGACATTGAAAATATGGAGTTGCCATTACCCCCAACTGAAGTTGAACAAACCGCCATTGCTCAAATCCTTACCGATATGGACGATGAAATAGGTCAATTGAAAGCAGACCGGAATAAATACGAGCAGATAAAGGCGGGAATGATGCAGCAGTTGTTGACAGGGAAAATAAGGTTGTTTTATTGATTTAAGTAAATGATTGTGACTATATTAAAGCAACAATCTGATGTCAGTTAATTTAGTAATATTTCAATAATGGAATTCAAATTAGCCCAAAAGCAAAAAGGCAGTTTACTTCGGGAACTGATCAAGGACCCTCTTCCTTTCAAACATATCAATAATGAAAATCTTATTATGGATTTTCTTTCTGATATATGGGATCTTTATTCAATGCCATCACTTACTGATGATAGATTTAAAAATGCATATGGCGAAATAAATCAGCATATTGTAAATAATAGTGACTGGGAATATGAATATCTTTTTGTAGAGAGACTTGAACTGATAAAAGGAGATGAGAAATTCAAACTATTTCTAGAAACACTCATAAATCCAAAATATCAAAATAGTGAAGACATTATCTTACATATAGTCAGGATCATTAGTAATACCATTAAGGACATAGGATTTACTTGCACTATAGCTGAGTATTCAGATAAGAATGGATTGCCTATTTTTAAAATTATTGAAACTTCACTTGTTGACAACTCATCAATTGGATTAAAACAAAACATTATCCCGTTTAGGGTTGAAAAAGTGCTTGGAGGTCGAAGTGATTACTTTTCATCTCACTCACAACCATCACAGTATCCTTGCTTTGTTATTGCTTATAATTCTGGTTGGAATGATTATAGTAACTGGACATCATTTTATTTATTCTATTACGCTAACAATGAAGAAAAATACAAAATCGGGCCATTAAAAATACTATATAAAGAAGATTCTCACACCGTTGATTGTCTTGATGATGAATTTTTGTTCTTATCAGATGATTATTGTTCTTTAGGGCAAGACCCAAGCTATTATTTAAATCTAAAAGATATTCTAGGAAATGAATTTATGAGCGTATTATATGCTCTAAAAGATGCTGCTTTTTTTAGTTCTATTCATGAAAGGTTTGAGAATAATTCTGTTTTTCTAAATTCTTTGATTAGAGATAATCATCAAGAGAGGTTACTAAGAGAAATAAAACATATAGTTTACGGTGCGGATTTAGAAAGGCTTTATCAGTTCGAATACCTGTTTAGACCATGTTTTTCAGAAAATTCGATTCCAATAAAGTTTAAGTTTGAGAGAGGAGGGGTTATACCAAATAGAATATATGCATTAATTGGTCAAAATGGAACAGGGAAAACGCAGTTTATAACGACGTTACCTCTTGACTTATCTAAAAAGAACCTAGAATTATTTAATCCTACCATCCCATTATTTAGTAAGATAATTGCCGTTTCATATAGTGTATTTGACAATTTTAAAATTCCCCAAAAAACAGCGGAATTTAACTACGTATACTGCGGTCTTAGAGATGAAAATGGCGATCTATTTACTCCTAGACAACAAGCTCTGAGATTTCATAACGCATGGAAGAAAATAAAAGCAGATTCAAGATTTGAAAAGTGGGTTGAAATTTTATCGAATTTTCTACAACCAGAATTACTTCATGAGCTGATTATTAAAGATGATGAAGGTAATGACATTGTAAATGTGAAAGAGTTCTCAAACATAAAAACGAAGATGAGCTCAGGTCAGACTATAATGCTATATGTTATTAGTGAAATAGTTGCCAATATCCGTTTCGATTCTCTTTTATTATATGATGAACCTGAAACGCATTTACACCCTAATGCCATATCCCAATTAATCAACACTATACAACAGTTAGTGACCAAATTTCAATCATATTGTATAATAACGACACATTCTCCACTGATTATTCGTGAGTTATTCTCAAAAAGCGTCTATATAGTCGAAAAGAACGGAGATGTTCTATCAATTCGAAATATAGAAATAGAATCATATGGTGAAAATCTAGGTATTTTGAACGATATTGTATTTGGGAATAGGGAAATTCCAAAGTTCTATAAGAAGACAATCAAAGATTTGGTTCGGAAGGAATTATCATATGAGGAAATTGTCGGATTATTGGAGTCTGACCAAGTCCCATTGAGTCTAAATATGAGGATATTTATAAAAAGCCAAACCTTGAAAAAATGAGGAAATTAAAAGCATATGATCAAAATTGCTTCGATTTTCACAAAGAAGTATTGGCAAGCAAAAATAACACTAAGAAAGATCCAACATATAAAGGTAGGGTTGAAAGTTTAAATGAAGACATAACGCACCAGTTTGATTTGTATGATTCTCTATTTGCAATAAATGATCTCCCACTGTTAACCAATAAAGCCTTCACTGTTCAGTGTGTCGAAGATTTAAAAAAGCTTTATTCGTATGACTTAAAGGCTATTCAAAAACTAAAAATTAAGGTAACAACAACTGAGGCTGGAAGGGTCTTGAATACTTGTCAAAACTGTGCAATAAATCAGGTTAATTCATTTGATCATTTCGTTCCACAGATTGATTTTCCTGAGTTTAGCGTCAATCCTAAAAATTTATTTCCATCATGCACTGAATGCAACAGTAAAAAAAGCAGAATATGGAAAGAAGATGGAAAAAGAAAATTTTTAAACTTATATTTAGATGAATTACCTACTGTTCAATACCTCTTTGTTGATATAGAATTTGAGAATGGATTACCTATCGCAAAATTTAAGGTTGAAAATATAAATGGGATCAATAATGAAACATTTGAATTATTAAAAAATCACTATGACAAACTAGACCTTTGTAACAGATATAGTTCTGCTATAGATGAGACAGTAACTAACACTATTATTTCTATAAATGAGGGATTAAATTCGATGTCGAAAGATGAATTAAGAATAGTGAATTTAGAAAGACAAGAAAAATCAAAACTTGCTTT
>Ga0302288_1002417_pt1 | contig 11012 bp, 8 predicted proteins | sample III_Fen_N1_1_FD_194549 | JGI IMG/M metagenome (GOLD analysis project Ga0302288, IMG submission 194549) | Peat permafrost microbial communities from Stordalen Mire near Abisko, Sweden - III_Fen_N1_1 | ecosystem: Environmental > Terrestrial > Soil > Wetlands > Permafrost | place: Sweden: Abisko...
AGCTTCGGAAACAAAGTAGGTATTTTCATTGATTTTTTTGCAATGTTCATACAAAACTTTACCGTTGGAACTCTTTTTTCCGCTTACAAAAATGATGATATCCTTTTTCTCTGCAAAGGTAGTAATGTTTGGTATTCTATTTGCCACTTGACGACAAATTGTATCAGAAAATTCAAATTCAGAATCATTTTTTACTTTTTTTGCCAGAGTTCCTACCAAATGATTAAAACCGTCGAGTGATTTGGTGGTTTGGGAAAACAGTTTTATGTTTTTTGAATAGTCCAGTTTGTCCAAATCATCTTCACTTTCGATAACGATTGCCTTCTCGTTGGTCTGACCCACCAATCCGTTTACTTCGGCATGACCTTTTTCGCCGTAAATCACAATTTGGGTATCATCCGAAGGTGAATTCTGGTAAGCCCTTTTGATTCTTGTTTGGAGTTTTAAAACTACTGGACACGAAGCATCAATGAGCGTGAGGTTATTCTGCCGGGCTGTTTCGTAGGTGCTTGGCGGTTCGCCATGCGCCCTGAGCAACACCCGGGCATCGTGCAATTTTGAAAACTCTTCGTGGTCAATGGTGATAAGTCCCAGCTGTTTGAGCCGTTCTACTTCCTGACCGTTGTGCACTATATCGCCTAAACAATAAAGGACTTCTCCTTTTTTTAGTTCTTCTTCTGCCTTGGATATGGCTTTAACTACTCCAAAGCAAAACCCTGATTTTTTATCTATTTCTATATTTAGCATAATTGTAATTTTTATCCCGACTAAAACGTTTTCCCGGCAAACAAAGTTCGGAGAATTTCGCGTTGCTCTTCGCGCGTTAAGTTAGAATTATCAATCACAATGGCATCTTCTGCTTTTCGAAGCGGACTTTCGGCCCGGTTCTGGTCGCGGTCATCACGTTCTATCACGTTGGCAAGCACTTCGTTATAATCAGCGTTCTCATCTTTAGCCTTGAGTTCGTCCAATCGTCTTTGTGCGCGAATTTCGGGCGAAGCTGTCAGAAATATTTTCAACTCGGCATTCGGAAAAACCACGGTTCCAATATCCCGTCCATCCATCACAATGCCTTTTTCAAGTCCCATCAATTGTTGCTGACGAACCAATTCGCGCCGCACAAAACCCAGGGTACTCACGCGGCTTGCACCGTTGGCTACTTCGAGCGTCCGGATTTCGCCTTCCACGTTTTTGCCGTTCAGGTAAGTTTCCGATTTTCCTTCGGCATTGGTTTTAAATTCAATTCGTATGGATTCAATATTTTTCTCAAGTTTAGTGACGTTAATATCCGAATCAGTCATCCAGCCATTTTGAATGCAAAAAAGCGAAATCGCCCGATACATGGCACCCGAATCGACATAGATGTAACCGGCTTCGCGAGCCAGTTCCTTGGCCATGGTGCTTTTTCCGCACGAAGAAAATCCATCGATAGCAACAACAATTTTTTTCATATTTAAAATTTGAATTCGTTTAATGATGATGAAATTGAAAATTGGTAGGAACTATTGCCCACTTGATAGGTTGTAGTTCCAAATCCCACTTGAAATTTGTATAGTTTAATTCCGCCACCGAATGAAAATCCGGCCATACTTTTGAAACCATCCATACTCAGTTCCTGATGCAGTTGGTGATTATAAGCTGCTGATAGATAGAAATTTTTCGAAGGAATAAATTCCAATGCAAAAATGGCATGTCTGAAAGCCATATCAACAAAACTTATGTTTCCCGCGTTGTTTGAGATGGCAGAACCATCCGTTTGAACCGGCTGATTGGTTGACTGATAGTTGAGCTTGAATTGTTGCAAATGATGCAGGGTGAGCGAAATGCGAAGTGGCGCATGGGCAAATCGCTTACTTAATCCTAGTTGAATATTAAATGGAAGTGGCTCAATGTGCTGACCGGACTCATCGGAATAATACCCTTTCAGCTGCGTACCCATGTTGCGAAGCACAAGTCCAGCTGAAAAATTATGCAACGAATCGTTGTAACTCACTCCCGCGTCGAAAGCCAACCCGTAGCTGGTGTACATTTCGTAAGCAGAAAAAATAGGTTTAAAGGTTGCCCCAACGGTGAAAAACTTGTTCAACGGACGGGCATACATGATAATTAGAGCCATGTCTTTAGCCGTAAATTGCCCGGTAATTTCATTTAATTCAGTGGTTTGTAGAAATTTTCCATAATCAACATATTGGATTCCAACGGCAAAGTAATTCTTGCTATTGAATGTTTTTCCATATATCGCCGAACCAAATTTTACATCGGCCAGGTAGCTTGCCATATTTAATCCAATCGATTGGCTGGTTTCAGAAGTTAAGAGTGCAGGGTTAATAAAAGAGAAGTTAATATCGTTATCTCGAAGCGAAATATTGGAGCCGCCAAGTGCCGCCTGTCGCGAAGAAACCGGTAAATCAAGGAATTGATATACCCCTGTTCCGGCTTGCGTAAATGCTGATAATGAGATAATTATAAACAGTAGAAGGATATAAATCGATTTTGTCATCCTTTGAGTAATATGATTGAAATGAAGACTGAAATATTTACAAACTCAATTCTTCAAAAAAACACTCAAAGATACATTTTTTTGCCGACTGATAAGATTCAAAAAATAAAATTCTTATTCACTAAACGGAAAAATAAAGAATTTAATATCTTTACAAACTATTTTACTCAAACTGCTTTACATTTTAGGAGAATGAAAATAATTTTAGAGTTTATAAAAGGCGCATTCATAAAATTAGTTGTACTTTTGCTAAGGAATATTCTAAAATGTTGGTCTATTCAGGTCTGATTAGATGCAAATCGGACGAAAATTAAGTAGTGACAACCAAACCTTTATTTTTACAAACACAAATGAAAACCGAAATATACGAAGAAAAAGCCGTTTTGGTAGGAGTTATTACTCAACTCCAAAGCGAAGAAAAAGCCCGGGAATACCTGAACGAACTGGCCTTTTTGGCCGAAACCGCAGGAGCTTCACCCGAAAAATTATTTTTCCAACGACTCGAATATCCAAATCCGAAAACATACGTTGGACCGGGAAAACTTATTGAAATTAAGAATTATATAGACGAAAATGAAATAGGACTGGTTATTTTCGATGACGAACTTTCGCCTAAGCAGTTACGAAATATTGAAGCAGAATTGAAAGTGTTGATTCTGGACAGAACGACGCTCATTTTGGATATTTTTGCAAAGCGAGCTCAAACGGCAAGCGCCAAAACTCAAGTGGAATTGGCACAATTGCAGTATTCGTTGCCCCGCCTGACAAGGCTTTGGACTCACCTCGAGCGTCAGCAGGGAGGTATCGGGATGCGTGGACCGGGTGAAACACAAATCGAAACCGACCGTCGAATTATCTTGACCAAAATCTCGTTGTTGAAGCAAAATCTGAAAGACATTGATCAACAAATGTCCACGCAGCGCAAAAATCGTGGAAAAATGGTGCGCGTAGCCTTGGTTGGTTATACAAACGTTGGTAAATCCACGCTTATGAACCTGATCAGTAAGTCCGACATTTTTGCTGAGAACAAGCTTTTTGCCACGCTCGACACCACGGTCAGAAAGGTGATTATTGACAATTTGCCTTTTTTGCTTTCCGATACAGTGGGCTTTATCCGCAAATTGCCGCATCATTTGGTTCAATCGTTCAAGTCCACACTGGACGAGGTACGTGAAGCCGATTTGTTGCTGCATGTGGTGGATGTTTCACATCCAAATTTTGAAGAACAACTTGAAATTGTAAATCAGACGTTGAAAGAAATCGATCCGCAGGAAAAACCTATGATTCTGGTTTTCAATAAAATTGATGCTTTCTCTTACACTCCGAAGGATGAAGATGACTTGTCGCCAACCAAGCGGGAAAATATAAGCCTGGAAGAGCTTGAAAAAACATGGATGAGCAAATTGCATGACAATTGCATTTTCATTTCCGCCCGCGACAAGCAGAATATTGACCAACTGAAAGCTTTGATGTACGAAAAAATCAAGGCTATTCATATCGAACGGTATCCGTACAATGATTTTCTATTTCAAAAATACACCGAGATTGAAGATTGAAAATTTTCAACTAACATTTTTTTAAACATGTCAAATTACCGCCAACTTACTGATAAGGAGATCGCCACATTAACCGTTTATGGCTGTTCAGCCGAAAATTGGAAAAATGTGATGGTTTCCGAAAATTTTTCTCCCAAATTTATTTCCAATGTTCACTTTTCGGGAAATATTTTTCTTGGAACTTATGACAAAGTTTTCGAAAAAGAATGTGGAATTAAAAAACACTCAGGTATTTACAACACGGTTTTGCACAATTGCAGCATTGGCAATGATGTATTTATTGACAAGATAAACAACTATATAGCTAATTATAACATTGCAAATGGCGCTTATATTGAGAATGTAAACGTTATGGAATCCGATGAGCTAAGTACTTATGGCTATGGAGTTAAGGTTGCTGTTATGATTGAAAGTGGAGGCCGCGAAATATCTTTGTTCGAAAATATGAGTGCGCAGTTCGCTTTTTTGAGTGTTTTTTTTCGTCAACATTCTCAAAAGGTCGATGTATTTGATAAGATAATTAATAAATATACACAAAACCTGCTTTCGGAAAGAGGACGAATTGGAGAAAACGCGCAGATAATAAACTGTGGCAAGATAAAAGATGTAAGGATTGGCAATTTTGCAGAACTTGATGGCGTATCGGTTCTCCAAAACGGAACAATTGTAAGTACCGAAAATGCTCCGGTTATTATCGGAGCCGATGTTCAATGCACCGATTTTATCATTCAAAGCGGAAGTACCGTTTCGGAAGCAGCCCAGATTACCCGCTGTTTTGTTGGGCAAGGCTGTTTAATTGGGAAACAATTTTCGGCCATAGATTCATTGCTTTTTGCTAATTTTCAGGGACTTCACGGCGAAGCAGTTTCGATATTTGCCGGACCTTACACGGTGACGCATCACAAATCGACGTTAATGCTCACCGCCTTGTTCTCGTTTATGAATGCCGGCAGCGGAACCAATTTCAGCAACCACATGTACAAACTGGGACCTGTTCATCAGGGAATAACCGAACGGGGTGTGAAAACATCGAGCGACTCATACATCATGTGGCCGGCCCGGATTGGTGCATTTACCGTGGTGTTGGGTCGCCACAAAGGCAATCCGGATATATCGGATTTACCGTTTTCGTACCTGATGGAAAATGACGGTGAAAGCACTTTATTGCCGGGGATAAACCTTCACAGTGCAGGAACACTGCGCGATGTGCAAAAATGGCCGAAGCGCGATATGCGAACCGATGAGACCAAGCTGGATGCCATTTGTTTCGACTTTCTTTCGCCCTACACCATTTCCAAAGCATTGAAAGGCATTGAAATACTGAAAGGATTGCTTGGTGGTATGGACGAAAGCGCTACTTTCGTGTGGTATCAAAATTGCAAAATTAAGAAATCGGCCATCAAAAAGGGAATTGAACTGTACGAAATGGCAGTAAATCAATTTATCGGGACAAAACTGGTGGAAAGACTCGAAAACAATGAATTATCGGTCGCAGAAATAGATCGATTGTTTGCGGTTGATAATGAAACGGGAATCGGTCAATGGATGGATTTAGCCGGAATGTTTACCCCGAAAAGTGAGGTTGACCGACTGATTCAGCGCATTTCAGTTGATAATCTAACAGCAGACGAAGTTCATGCCGAATTGAATTCAATATTTCAGCAATATCCCAATTATTCCTTGAATTATGCTTTGAGTTTGATTGAAAATAAAGATATTGGAAGTTTAATTTCTGTATTGGAACTAAGCAAAAAGGCGGAATCTACGTTTTCGGATATGATTTTACGCGATGCAAAAAAAGAATTCAGCCAGACAGCCAAAACCGGATTTGGAATTTATGGCAATGAAGAGGATAAAAATGCTGATTTTGAAGCCGTACGTGGAAACTTTAATACCCATCCGTTTGTTTTGGAAGTTCAGGAATCTATCAAAAATAAACTGGAACAAATTCAAAATGTCATCAATAAACTAAAACATATCAGCTAATTACAATAAAAAAAACAACAAATGAATAATTTTAATTTTTATAGTCCTACTCAGTTTGTCTTTGGAAAAGAACGCGAGAACGAAGCCGGAAAGTACGTAAAACGTTCAGGAGGAACCCGGGTTTTAATTCATTACGGCAGTGGTTCGGTGGTGAAAAGCGGCTTGCTCGACCGGGTGAAAGCTTCACTGGCAGCTGAAAACATCTATTTTACCGAACTTGGCGGAGTGGTGCCTAATCCCCGCAGCGGCTTGGTTTATAAAGGAGTTGAGATTTGCAAAAACGAAAATATTGATTTTATTCTGGCAGTTGGTGGTGGAAGCGTAATAGATTCATCCAAAGCCATTGCTTTGGGAGCCCTTTACGATGGCGATTTCTGGGATTTCTATACCGGAAAACGAATTGAACGTGCTCTCCCAGTTGCCACTATTCTGACGATTTCGGCTGCAGGTAGCGAAGGTTCAACCGGCTCGGTGATTACTCACGAAAACGGAATGCTCAAACGAGCTGCCAATCACGATGTGTTACGTCCGGTATTCTCGGTTTTAAATCCTGAACTGACTGCGACTCTGCCCGATTATCAGATTGCCTGCGGTGTTACCGATATGATGGCACACGTAATGGAACGCTATTTCACAAACACCAAAAACGTAGAAATTACCGATCGATTGAGCGAAGGAGTTTTGTTGACTGTAATAAATGAAGCACCCAAAGCACTGGCCGACAGAAACTACGATTCACTGGCCAATATCATGTGGGCGGGCATGGTTGCTCACAACGATACCTGCGGTGTCGGTCGCGATAGCGATTGGTCTACTCACAATATGGAACATGAACTTTCCGGATTGTATGACGTGGCTCACGGTGCCGGTTTGGCTGTAATGTTCCCTGCCTGGATGAAATATGTGATGAAGCAGGATGTTGCACGTTTCGCTCAGTTTGCCGTGCGCGTCTGGGGTTGTGAAATGGATTTTCAACATCCGGAGAAAACCGCTTTGCAAGGGATTGAACGATACGAACGGTTTATGACTTCCATCGGCATGCCTATCCGCTTCTCGCAACTTGGTGCCAAACCTGAAGATATTCCATTGTTGGTGAAAACGTTAGGTCTGGGTAAAAACACCATGGGTAGTTTTGTAAAACTAACCGAAGAAGATGTTAAGAAAATCTACGAATTAGCTGTTTAGACAGCAAATTGATTAGAATACAAAAGGTTGAGCAAGACACTCAACCTTTTTTTTATTTCTCAATAGATTCTGCGATAGCATTGGCAACCAGTTTCCGTAATTTCACCACACTCCCCTTATCGACAGGATGAACGCGGTTGGTAAGCAAAATTATAGAAACATCATTGTCAGGATCAATAACCACGGAAGTTCCGGTGTAGCCGGTATGGCAGTATGTATTTGGTCCAAGCAAGTCGCCTTTACAACTGGCATAGGCAGACGACATATCCCAACCCAATGTGCGCCCGAAGTTTTTCAACGAATCAGGAACCGTGCGCATTAGTTTCACCGTTTCGGGCAACAGAATCCGTTTCCCGTTCCATTCGCCACCGTTTTGAATGGCAGCTACCAGAATGGCAATGTCATTGGCATTTGAAAATAAACCCGCATTTCCCGAAACGCCGTCATTAAACAATCGAGCCAATGGATCATGAACAACGCCTTTAAGCACTTTTTCTCCTTTCAATTTGGAGGTTGGAGCGCATTCATCCAGCAAAATACCAATCGGGTTGAAGTCGGTATGAGTCATTCCAAGGACATCGAAAATATTCTCCCGGGCAAAGTCCCGTAGGTTTTTACCGCTTATATTCTCAATGATATGTTGCAATGAAATAAAGTTCAAACAACTGTATTCCATGCCTTTATTGGGTTCAAAATCCCGTTTGCACGAATCAATATAATGCATAAATCCCACCGGATTATGTGCTCCATATTTCTTGATAATCACATTTTCAGAAACATACGAAGGCAACCCCGAAGTATGAGTAAGCAAATTCTCCACTTTAATCTTTGATCCAACAAATTCTGGGATATAACGATTTACATTGTCCTGAAATTTCAACAGACCTCTTTCCTCCAGAATCATTGCCGAAACGGCAGTAGCCAGCGGCTTTGTACACGATGCCATGTCAAAAACAGCATTGACATCCATGGGAATAGTCGAAGGAAACACCTGTTTGTTACCATACGCCTTGAGGTAAGCCATTTTCCCATGACGAACCACGGCTAGCACTGCTCCTGGAATTTCCTTTTTGGAAATTGCCAATTGGATAATCTTATCGGCATTTTTCAGCTTATCAACAGCAAGCCCAACCTGATTGGGTTCCACTTTCGGCAACGATGCGCCTGCGGCAAAAAAGCCGACACTCAAAAACAACAGAATTACTAACAGCGGTTTATTCATGTGCTAACTATCTTTTTTCTCTCGCAAAGATAGGCTTTTTAGATTTGAATCATGTCCTAAAAAACAGGATTCTTATTCTTAAAAGTAAAAAAAGATGTACTTTTGTGAGGTATTCTCAAAAAAAAGACTTTTATCACTATGACATCCAAACAGCTCGACCTGCAAACCAACGATATTAACCTGCGAATCAAACTCCCGGCTTCTAAAAGTATTAGCAACAGGGCGTTGATTTTAAATGCGCTGGCTTACAGTCCGTACGACATTCAAAATCTGTCCGATTGCGACGATACGCGGGTAACGGTGAAGGCGTTGGATTCGAACGATACAACGTTCGATATTGGTGCAGCGGGAACGGCCATGCGATTCCTCACGGCATTCCTTTCCAAAACGGTTGGCGAGTGGACAATAACCGGCAGCGAGCGCATGAAAAACCGCCCGATCAGATTGCTGGTTGATGCCCTAAATTCGTTGGGAGCAAAAATTGAATATGTGGAAAAAGATGGTTATCCTCCCCTTAAAATCTACGGAAGTGCTTTGATGGGTGGTGAAATCAGCCTGAGCGGCGGTGTGAGCAGCCAATATATTTCCGCCCTTATGATGATTGCACCTTACATGCAAAACGGATTGAAAATTACGCTGGAAGGCAATGTCATTTCGGTGCCGTATATCCAAATGACCCTAAGCATGATGAAGGAATTTGGCGTACAGGTAATTTTTGAAAACAACATTATTGACATCAAACCGCAGATGTATAAACCCGTTCAGTACAAAGTGGAATCGGACTGGTCGGCGGCATCGTACTGGTACGAAATTCTTTCCATTGCCGGGAAAGGACAAATACAGTTGGACGGACTCAATCAAAACAGCCATCAGGGCGACAGCAAAGTGGCCGGGCTATTCGGGCAACTCGGCGTAAAAACCAAATACAATGCCGAAGGAGTGCTTCTGACCGCCACACAACACTACACCTCAAAATTTGAATACGACTTTGTAAACCAGCCGGATCTGGCTCAGACTTTTGCTGTAACGTGCTGCCTGAAAAACATTCCGTTTGTTTTCAGCGGATTGCAAAGCCTCAAAATTAAAGAAACCGACCGCATTGCCGCATTAATCAATGAATTGGGGAAACTGGGCTATGTGGTAGTAGAACCTGCCGAAGGTCAATTGGCCTGGCTGGGCGAACATTGCGAAAAAGCGTCAACCATAAGCATTAAAACTTACGAAGATCACCGCATGGCTATGGCATTTGCACCTGCCGCCCTCATAACTCCCATTGAAATCGAAGAACCGCAGGTGGTTAGCAAATCGTATCCCGGCTTTTGGGACGACATAGATAAACTTACGACATAATTTGTACCCAACAATGTTCGAGTTCAGGCAGGTAACCAAGCAATTTAGCGAGAAATTTGTTTTACAGGATTTTTCATTCAAAATTGCCGAAGGCGATAAAGTGAATATCGTTGGTCGTTCGGGCATTGGCAAAACAACCTTGTTCAGACTGCTACTCGGACTCGAGAAACCCGACCACGGAACTATTTATTACGAAAACGAGCCGATCACGGATGTAAACGTTTGGGAATTACGTAAAAAAGTCGCTTATGTCAGTCAGGATTTGAATATTGGTCGTGGCAATGTGCAGGCTTTCTTTGATGAAACACTATCGTTGAAAGCAAACGTCCTTCAAAAAAGTAACTCCAAAGCAGAGATTCAAAAGCATTTTGCCTGTTTCGAATTATCCGAAGATATACTTTCAAAAAATATCGAAGAACTTTCCGGCGGCGAAAAGCAGCGCATTGCAATAATCAATGCCCTGATATTGAATCGCAAAATCTTCTTTCTGGACGAAATCACGTCAGCACTGGATAAAGTGCTAAAAGCAAGAACGCTTGATTATTTCCTGCAAAATCCGGATCTTACCGTGTTATACATTTCGCATGACAGCTACTTGCCAACAGGAGTTGAATTAAAAACACTAAAACTCGACGAAATATGATTGGAGCTCAGGATTTATCCGGTTTTTCAATGTTTATGTGCGGCATCATGTTGCTCGTACCACTTTTGGGCGTTTGGTATTTGAAGCTGGGTATTGCCCGGAATCTCTTTGTGTCCACTCTCCGAATGGTCATTCAACTGATTTTGATCGGATTCTTTCTGGAATATATTTTTAAATATAATAACTGGCTTATCAATCTGTCGTGGTTTTTAGTTATGATTACTTCGGCAGTGTTTTCGGTTATCAAAAATTCCGACTTAAAGCTCAATCATTTTGTATTGCCGGTTTTGTTATCTTTTATTCTGGCTAACTTTTTAGTAGTACTTTACTTCAACTACTTCATTGTCAATATCGATTTTATTCTGGATGCCAAATACATGATTGCCATCGGAGGAATGATTTTGGGAAATTCGTTACGCTCGAATGTAGTTGGACTTGGTGACTTTTACAAAGCGCTGCGCAAGGACGAACAACTCTATTTCTATAAACTTTCGCTGGGGGCCACAAAATACGAAGCGCTACTTCCTTTTGCCAAAAGGAGTTTTATTTCGGCATTGAATCCAACCATCG
>Ga0302288_1002418_pt1 | contig 11011 bp, 7 predicted proteins | sample III_Fen_N1_1_FD_194549 | JGI IMG/M metagenome (GOLD analysis project Ga0302288, IMG submission 194549) | Peat permafrost microbial communities from Stordalen Mire near Abisko, Sweden - III_Fen_N1_1 | ecosystem: Environmental > Terrestrial > Soil > Wetlands > Permafrost | place: Sweden: Abisko...
TATACCCATTCGGAATTTGGTGTGGCAGATTATTATGATATCTGTCTAAATACTTCTACATTGGGAATTGATAACTGTATTGAACTTATCAGTAAGCTGGCAAAGCAAAACTAGGACACTATTGTTATGAATTCTCTTCTAAAAATTAAGATATAAAAATACATTCTGCCATATATTAATATGAATTTCAGCAAAAATCTTGAAAATCAAGAGGTATATAAGCAGATAAAAGCAATGTATTTAGGCAAGTTAAACTGAATTATATTAAATTTACAAAAATTTTATAATAAAAAGCAGAAAATACTTTAATTATTTGAAAAGTATGCTAAAATGAAATAAATAATTAATTTATTACAGCTTGTAAGGACAGGCGGTGTATAGTAATACCTAGAAAAGAATGTAAATGAAATAAAACTTAATACTGACTTAAAAGAGAGGCTGTTTTCTATTACTTGTATAGAAAAGGGCTTTTTTTAATCGAAAGATATAAAAGAACTGAATAATTGTGATGAAACGGGAGGGAAATTCATGTCAGAACAGTTTACCAATGAACCTATGCTGGATATGTATATTTTTGAAACTACCCAGATGATTGAACAGTTAGAACATTTGATTTTAAGCGGTGAAGAAGAAAGCGATTTTTCACCGGCGGCCATTAATGAGATATTTCGTATCATGCATACCATAAAAGGATCATCAGCTATGATGATGTTTCATAATATCACCACGCTTGCCCACACCATGGAAGATATATTTTATTATATCCGCGAAAAGAAGCCGGAAAATCTGGATTGTTCCACTTTGTCAGATTTTGTTCTTGAAGGAGTGGATTTTATAAAAGTTGAAGTAGAAAAAATTAAAAATGCAGACCAGCCTGATGGGGATGCATCTGTTCTTGTTGCGGATCTTCAGGATTTTCTGACCGATTTGAAAAAAAAGAATGAAAAAGCAAAAGAAACAGTTGAAAAATCAGGCGCAGAACCAGGAAAGCAGACTCAGGATGAACAGAAAAAAGAGGATGTAAAAAATACCCAGAATGAAAAAACACCCCAACAGTTTTATATCAGCCAGGATAAAAGCATTAAAATGGAAAATGAAAATGCCAACTGCTATAAGGCCGTAGTTTATTTTGATGATGAATGTGGAATGGAAAATATCAGAGCATATACCATTACCCATAATCTGAAAGATATGACGGAAGAATACTACTTTTTCCCGGAAGATATTATAGAGAATGAAAGTACCATGGATATCATCAAAGAAAATGGATTTACCATATATCTGAAAATGGATGCCTCTTTTGAAGTAGTGGAAAGCTTTTTTCAGCAGACTATTTATCTGAAAAAACTTGATTTGATACAACTGAAAGATAATGAAGAATACGAAAGTGGGCGGACAGTACAAAACACACAGACGGAGCTAGTAGTTCCTGAAACCCCAATAAAACTTCCCTCGATCTTACTGGAAGGGGATGTGCAGAAAACTTTAGTTTCGCCTGATAAAAATGTTCATAATCAGTCGATTCAGAGTATTATCAGCGTTGGGGTAAATAAATTGGATAAACTTATGGATCTTGTTGGAGAAATGGTAATTGCCGAAGCCATGGTAACCCAGAACACGGATTTACAGGGGCTGGAACTGGGAAATTTCCAGAAATCTGCCCAACAGTTGAATAAGATTACCAGTGAACTTCAGGATATCGTTATGTCCATACGAATGGTTCCCATTGGACCTACATTTCAGAAGATGCACCGGATTGTAAGGGATATGTGCAAACAATTAAACAAAGAAGTCAAACTGGAAATCACGGGAGAAGAAACCGAAGTTGATAAGAATATAATTGAACGTATATCTGATCCGCTTATGCATCTGGTTAGAAATTCTATAGATCATGGGATAGAATCAGCAGAAGAACGTCAGAAATCCGGTAAAAATAAAGTTGGGACGATTACACTGGAAGCCAAAAATATGGGAAGTGACGTTCTGATTATCGTTAAAGATGATGGAAAAGGTTTAAATAAAGATAAAATACTGAAAAAAGCTATGGAAAATGGACTTTTCCATAAAAAACCTGAAGATATGACAGAAAAAGAAATATTCAACCTGATTTTACTACCTGGTTTTTCTACAAAAGAGAGTGTAACGGAATTTTCAGGTCGTGGAGTGGGAATGGATGTTGTATCTAAAAATATTGAATCCATTGGAGGAACTTTATCTGTAGAAAGTGTACCAGATAAAGGAACTGAAATAATTTTAAAAATCCCTCTGACACTGGCAATTATCGATGGCATGAATATAAAGGTAGGAAACTCCTGCTATACACTGCCAATTATTTCCATTAAAGAATCTCTCAGACCGAAAAAAGAAGATATTATTACAGATCCTGATGGTAACGAGATGCTTATGATCAGAGGAAAATGTTTTCCAGTAGTAAGGCTTCATGAAAAATTTAATGTAAAAACAGATATTACAAAATTTACAGAAGGAATTATGGTAATACTGGAGCAGGATGAAAAACTGGTCAGTATATTTGCTGATGAATTACTGGGGCAGCAGCAGGTAGTTGTTAAAGGGCTACCGGAATACATAATCCGTAATAAAAAAATTAAAGGACTGGCAGGTTGTACTTTGCTTGGAAATGGAAGTATAAGTCTGATTCTTGATGTAGGTGGATTAATGCACCTATAAATATAAAAATAGAATAATGACACAGACAATTGAGGTGCTCGTATGAAAAATATACTGGAAAATACCAGTTTTGAAATGGCAGCGGCTACGTTAGCCTGCATTGGAGATGGGGTTATTTCAACAGCAGTTGACAGCAGGATTATTTACATTAATAGTCAGGCTGAGGAAATAATAGGGTATAAAGTTGAAGATATAACGGGTAAATTGTTCGATGATGTAATCCACTTTTTTCGTGCAGGAACCGGAGAAGATATAGAAAGCCCTATTTTTAAGGTTTTAAATAACGGAAATGCTAAAGGTCTGGAAAATAACACCATGATAGAGTGCAAAAACAAGGTCCAGAAGTTTGTATCCGCTAATTTTTCCCCTGTGACAAATTTAAAAGGTGAAATCATAGGAACGGTTATCATCATGAGAGACATTACCAGATTAAAAAATCTGGAAATGGAACATTTAAATGAGAAGAACAATTTTAAAACTATTTTTGAACTAGCGCCGGTTTCCATGACGACTCTGGACAGTGAGGGAATGATCACACAGGTAAATGATTCTTTTTTATGGCTGACGGAGAGAAAAAAAGATAAACTGATTGGAAAAAGTTTTTCGGAAATCTTTTACTGTACGGCTCATGTGGCTGAGCCTGGATTGGAGAATAACGAAGCTAAGAAGAGTTGTGAACTGGCAGAAGCTATAAACCTTTCTACTAAAAAGAGAATAGGTACAACTAATATTGAGACCAGTCTTTATCTTGAAAAAGCGGGAGAGCTTAGAGAGTTCTGGTTTCGTGCAAGTGTAGCGCCAGTTATAACAAATAAAAAAGAGCATTCCATCGTTACATTAATTGACATAACGGAAAGTATAAAAAGAGAAAACAGTATCAGGGAAGCCAGAGATTTTTGTGATAATATCTTAAATCAGCTGCCGTCTCTGGCCTGGATGACCGATTCAGATTTAAATTGCAATTATGTAAATAAAGTCTGGACCCATTTTACAGGGAAATCTTTTCATGAAGCCATGGGTAGCGGAATGACTCAGATTATACATCCGGAAGATCAAACTAAGTATCAGAAGATGAGAAATGCAGCTATTCATAACAGAGAACAAAATCAGATGGAAGTCCGGATTAAAAGATATGATGGACATTACCGCTGGTGCCTGATTATAGAATCGCCCTATTACGTGCAAAACAATGAATTTGCAGGATTTATAGGCTCCATCTACGATATACAGGAACAAAAAGAAGCAGAAATTAATTTAAAAAGATATCGCAAGATTATCGACAGCGCCCGGGATATTATTATTTTAATGGAACCTGACGGATGGATTATAGAGGCAAACAAATCAGCAGTGGAAGCTTATGGATATTCCATGGAAGAACTATGCGGAATGAATATCCGTCAGCTAAGAGAAAATGAAAGTAATGATGAAGAAGAGATAGGAAAAGCTGGAAGAGAAGGCCTTTTCTTTGAGAGTTCACACAGGAGAAAAGATTATAGTATTTTTCAAGTGGAGGTCAGAACTCAGATAATTCGCAACGGTGGAAAGCAGATTCTATTTAGCATTGCAAGAGATATCACAGAACGAAAACGAGCAGAACTTTTCATTCGTTTACAACAGGAAAAATATTACTTCCTGTTTATGAATATGCAAAATGCTTATGGATACTATAAGATTATAAAGGATGAAAATGATAAACCAATTGATGTAAGGTTACTGGAAGCTAACCGGGCTTATGCAGAGATGCTCCATCTAAAAAGAGAAGATCTGGTTGGAAAAAGTCTGATGGAAATCTTTCCCAGTAATAAAGAGCTGGTGGAAAAATACATATATCTGTATGCAGGCAACCTTATAATAGGAGAGAGTATACGAATTGCAGATTTTTACTCTTATGACTATAACCTATGGCTTTCGGTTACCGTATACAGTCCTTATGAAAATGATATTGTTTCAATTGCCTCAGATATTACGGAAATGAAAAAAACAGAACTAAGGCTTATTTCCACCAAAGAGGCTGCGGAAGCTGCTAACAGAGCCAAAAGTGAATTCCTGGCAAATATGAGCCATGAAATCAGAACACCTATTAATGGTGTGGTGGGAATGGTAGATCTGACTTTATTAACCGATTTGGATGAAGAACAGAAAGATAATCTTCTGACAGCCAAAGCCTGTGCCAATTCACTACTTAAGATTATCAATGATATATTAGACTTTTCCAAGATGGAAGCAGGAAAATTATCCATTGAAAAATTAAGTTTTGAAATAAAACATCTGGTTGAAGAGGTTATCAAGACATTTTCACACAGAGTTGAAGAAAAACAACTGGAATTATACTATACGTTGGATTCCTCCATACCACAGTATTTAGTTGGTGATCCCAACCGATTGAGGCAGATTTTGTATAATCTGCTAAGCAATTCGGTAAAGTTTACCAACACAGGAAGTATCAATCTGGTTATAAAAAATGTAGGAAAAAAAGAAAAAGAAGTAGAACTGAAGTTTTCGGTTACAGATACTGGAATTGGGATTGATAAAGAAAATATTGGAAATCTTTTCCAAAGTTTCAGCCAGGTAGAACAGTCTTTTACGAAGAAATACGGAGGAACCGGATTAGGACTTGCTATTTCAAAAAGGCTTGTTGAACTGATGGGAGGTAAGATAGGAGTGGAAAGTGAAAAAGGAAAAGGCAGTACCTTTTATTTTTCATTGAAATTCCAAATAGGAAGTGGCACCGTATCAAACGAACCAAAAGAAAGTAGCCTTATAAAAAAGTTCACTCCTATGAAAATTCTGTTAGCAGAGGATGATGCTGTTAATCAGAAAGTTATTGTAAAAATGCTTGAGGAAAGAGGTTATCAGGTAGATATTGCCAATAACGGGGTGGAAGCTGTAACAATGTATGAGAAAGCTTTATCCACTTATGAGAAAACATCACCCACGAGCAGAAAAACTTCAACGAAATATGATATGATTTTAATGGATATTCAGATGCCTGAGATGAATGGTTTAGAAGCAACAAGTACAATCAGAAAAAAGGAATCTCAGGGTACACATATACCCATTATTGCACTGACAGCCTACACTCTGAAAGGCGACAGGGAACATTTTATCATGCTTGGCATGGACGGATATATTTCAAAACCAATTGATATGAAAGAATTATATAACACAATTGAACAGGTTGGTGTGGCAGGAAATAAGGGAAATCATCTGGTACCAAACAGCATCATAGTTACCGAGGAGGGTAAGATACTTTTTACAGATGAAGAAGAAGTGGAATTAAATGAAAAAACACAGCAGAATATTTTGGAAATGGCAGAAGATGTAGAGCGGCTGAAAACAGCCGTTAAAAATGACAAGCTCCAGTCCGTAGAGGAAATCGCTCATATCATTAAACTTAAAGCCATGGAAATTGAATATACAAAAATGAAAGATGCGGCTTTTGAAGTGGAACTGGCTGCTAGGCGGGGAGACTTGGATGATGCAGTTAAAAAAACTGAAAGGATTAATGAGGAATTACAGGTACTGCAAAAAAAGGTTCACGCTCTGAAGGGGGAACGTAAATGAGGATATTAATTGCGGAAGATGACTTAACCAGTAGGAAATTTATGGTAAAGTTTCTAAGCAGATATGGTGAATGTGATCTGGTGGTGGATGGACTGGAAGCATTAGATGCATTTCTGCTGTCAATCAAAGAGAATAAAAAGTACGACCTGATTTGTCTGGACATTATGATGCCGAAGGTAGATGGAATCAGAATATTGCAAACCATCCGTGATTTAGAGGAACAAAAGGGAATATCAAAAGAAGAAAGATCCAAGATTATCATGACTACGGCGCTGGCGGAAACACAGCTGGTTCAACAGGCCTTTGATATTGGGTGTGATGCATATGCTGCAAAGCCAATTGATACAGAAAAACTTGTAAAAGTTTTGGAGGAATTTAATCTGATAGGATAGTTATCTTTATTTGAAAGGAGGAATAAATATATGCTTGAAAAAGAAATGGAAGAGTTTCTGGAAATGGAAGAAGATACTCAAAGCGGCAGGTTTCTGACATTTCAAATCAACAATGAAGTGTATGGCATAGAGATTAAATATGTAACCGAGATTATTGGAATACAACCGATTACTGAAGTTCCAGAACTTCCGGATTACATGAAAGGAATCATAAATTTAAGGGGAAAAATTATCCCAGTTATGGATGTGAGACTGAGATTCAAGAAAGCTGTGGTTGAATATAACGATCGAACCTGTGTGATTGTCATTGATATCGGCAGTATTTCCATTGGTCTGATCGTAGACAATGTTTCTGAGGTCCTTTCCATTCCGGAAGAAGAAATAGTGGCTCCCCCGGATATAAAAAATGGTGGGAACAGATATATAAAAGGAATTGGCAAGGTAGGAAATGAAGTGAAGCTGCTATTAGATTGTGAAAGGTTAATAAATGAGCAGGAGATGAAAGATCTCGAAACCGTTTTATAATGGAGGATGGGGTATGAACTGGTATAATAATATGAAAATTGGATCTAAGTTAATAATGGGATTTGTGCTTGTTGCAGCGATTGCTGGTATTGTTGGTTTGGTTGGTATTGTGAATTTACAGCAGACAAATAAGAAATATACAGCTCTGTATAATGATTTTGGAGTACCGTTAGGAGATATTGCAGATGTTTCCATTAGTTTTCAGCAGATCAGGGTAGGTCTTAGAAACCTGGTGCTGACAACGGATTCAGCAAAAAAAGATAAAGTTGTTACACAGATAAATACTTATGAAACCAAGATGCAGGATTCTTTATCTATATTTGAAGGATCTTTACAAACAGAAGAAGGTAAAGACGCTTTTGCTACTTTGCAGGATGCTCTCGCAGCATACACCCCATTACAGGAGGAAATTATAAATACCTCGGTAGCTGGGGATAATGCAACCGCAATAAAAACACTACAGGCAGATACGAGTGCAGTTATTGTTACGAATGTTACGGATGCAATCAATGTGCTGTTTCAGTTAAAAAATGAAAAAGGAGCTGCACTGGCTGCCCAGTATGCGAAAGATTCCTCCACTACTATTGTTACAGTCATTATAATCGTTGTGGGAGCCATTGCATTCTCAGTAATATTTGGCTTTGTTCTTTCTGGTATGATTAGTAAACCTATCGTCAAAATGGTAAAAATCGCAGAAAAGGTAGCAGATGGCTATCTGGATGTGGAAATAGAAGTAACCTCCAAGGACGAACTTGGAATGCTGTCGGCTGCTTTTAAGAAGATGACAGACAATTTAAATGAAGTCATGTTCAACATCAGTACGGCTTCTGAACAGGTCTCGGCAGGAGCAACCCAACTATCGGATTCCAGTATGGATCTGGCTCAGGGAGCTACCCAACAGGCAAGTTCTGTAGAAGAACTTTCTGCTTCCATAGAAGAAATCTCATCGCAGACCAAGCTAAATGCAGATAATGCAAAAGATGCCAACGAAATTACGGAAAGAGCCAAAGTCAGTGCAATTGAAGGAAATAAACAAATGCTTGAGATGCTTAAAGCCATGGAAGATATTAATGATGCTTCCGCTAGTATTTCAAGAATCATAAAAGTTATAGATGATATTGCTTTCCAGACCAATATTCTTGCTTTAAATGCAGCTGTAGAAGCCGCAAGAGCAGGTCAGCATGGAAAAGGTTTCGCAGTAGTTGCTGAAGAGGTTAGAAATCTGGCAGCCCGTTCTGCTGATGCAGCAAAAGAAACTACCATGATGATTGAAGGGTCTGTAAGAAAAGCAGAGGGTGGAACCCGCATTGCCAGAGATACAGCGGAAGCTCTTAATAAGATTGTTGAGGGAATTGGAAATGTGGCAGAATTAATAGGAAACATCAATATCGCTTCTAACGAACAGGCTCTGGGTATTGCTCAGATTAACCAGGGAATCATGCAGGTATCCACAGTTGTACAGACAAACTCTGCTACTTCCCAGGAAAGTGCAGCTGCAAGTGAAGAACTGGCAAGCCAGGCAGTTCTGTTAGAAGAGCAGGTTTCAAAATTCAAATTAAGAAAAATAGCAAGACATCACGCTTATCAGGAGTATGAAGATGAAAAACCAAGTCGCGTTCAGAGTGATAAATTAAAAGCTAAAAAACCAAAAAAAATAGCACTCAGCGATAATGAGTTTGGAAAATATTAATATTAGACTAAGGTAAACTTTTCTTTTTCCATAACAAATATATTTGGAAAGAGGTTGTTATGATTGAAATTACAGATAAAGAGTTTAAAAAGTTATCGGAGTATATCAAACTGAATTATGGTATAAATCTTAAAGATGAAAAAAAAATCCTGGTTACTGGTCGATTACAGAAAATTCTTCAGGAAAATAGCTGTCGCAATTTTACAGAATATTTTGATGGAGTTATGGGAGATAAAAGCGGTGAAGCGGCCATATCCATGATCAATAAGATTACCACAAATCATACTTACTTTATGCGGGAAGCGGATCATTTTGATTATTTTCAGAACAGGGTACTTCCCGAACTAAAAAACAACATTACCAACCGGGACCTGCGTATCTGGTGTGCCGCAAGCTCTACAGGCGAAGAGCCATATACGCTGGCCATTATGGTGGATGAATTTTTTGGATATGAAAAAGCTGGCTGGGATACGAAAATACTAGCCACAGATTTATCGGAAAGCGCATTGGAAACAGCAATAAGCGGTATCTACAGCAATGAAAAAATGGAAGTACTTTCACCCCAGAGAATTAGCGCTTATTTCAAAAAATATGACGCTGAGAACTGGATTATTAATGACAATATAAAAAACGATGTGATATACAGAAAATTCAACCTTATGGAACCTAAATTTCCATTTCGAAAAAAATTCCATGTGATTTTCTGTAGAAATGTCATGATTTATTTTGATAATGAAACACGAAAGATTCTGATTAATAAGCTGTATGATGCATTAGAAGATGGTGGATATTTGTTTGTGGGACATTCAGAATCCGTCAGTAGAACGGAAACCCATTTCAAATCTGTTATGCCATCAGTTTACAGAAAGTAAAACGAAACAATTGGAAATGACACTGGCAACTACTATTGGGTGAGAAAATGATGAATAGAAAAATCAAAGTTTTAGTTGTAGATGATAGTATGGTATTTCGTGAAACAATTATTCGTGGAATTGGAGCAGCCCCAGATATCGACGTGGTTGCAAGGGCAGCAGATCCCTTTGAAGCCAGGGACAAATTACTGGAATTTGAACCGGATGTAATGACCTGTGATGTTGAGATGCCAAAAATGAATGGAATCGAGTTTATAAGGAGATTACTGCCCCAGTACTCCATTCCAGTTATTGTAGTTAGCGGTGTAACCGATGCTGTTTTTGACGCAATGGATGCCGGTGCGGTTGATTTTGTGGCAAAGCCCAGTGATAAATCTCCCGGTAATATGCAAGCGTTTATACAGGAATTGATAACGAAAATAAAAATAGCATCAAATTCCCATATTTCACAAGTAAGCACCAGACCTGTATCAAAAATAACGGAATGTGATTTTCCGGCAAATAAACTAGTGGCAATCGGAGCCTCCACGGGAGGAACAGAAGCACTCTTTAGCGTACTTAGCCAACTGCCTGCTAATATTCCGGGAGTGGTGGTTGTCCAGCATATTCCACCTGTTTTTTCAACATTATTTGCAGAACGTCTTAATAATCAAACCATACTTCAGGTAAAAGAAGCCCAAACCGGTGACTATCTGGAAACCGGAAAAGTTCTATTAGCTCCGGGTGATCAGCATATGAGGATAAAAAAAATAGGAGATCGATACAAAGTTGAGGTATTTCAAGGGGAAAAAGTAAACGGACACTGCCCTTCCGTAGATGTACTTTTTGACTCAGTTGCCAAAGAGGCGGGAAAAGATGCAGTCGGTGTAATTCTTACAGGCATGGGATATGATGGAGCTAAAGGCCTTCTTACCATGAGAAGAAAAGGTGCCAAAACTCTAGGCCAGGATGAAAATTCCTGTGTAGTCTATGGAATGCCAAAGGCCGCCTATGACATCGGTGCAGTGGAAAAGCAGTTTCCTTTGTCAGGAATGCCCCAGGCAATTGTAAATAATCTTAGATTATAGTTGAAATCATAAAATAAAAAAAACACCGTAGAATCCCAAAAGATTTTACGGTGTTTTTGTATAAACACTTGCTTGTGACGTAACGTAATGTATTATAATTCTTATATAGAAATAAAAATAGTGCCTGCGACAGATTGGAGATTAATATGCAAAATGAAATTTTATCCAAAGGAGAATTATTATCCAAAGGAGAATTATTATCAGTTGGAGAAC
>Ga0302288_1002422_pt1 | contig 11002 bp, 9 predicted proteins | sample III_Fen_N1_1_FD_194549 | JGI IMG/M metagenome (GOLD analysis project Ga0302288, IMG submission 194549) | Peat permafrost microbial communities from Stordalen Mire near Abisko, Sweden - III_Fen_N1_1 | ecosystem: Environmental > Terrestrial > Soil > Wetlands > Permafrost | place: Sweden: Abisko...
CTTTCATTTGCTTAACGAATGTCGAAAGTTCAATTGGGTTCGAATCGTCCACTATGATGGTACCTTCGTCGCACAATTGACGGATTATTTCGTATTCGTCGTTAGTTCCGGTTTGTGAACCTACAACTACGGTTTTTACACCGATTAAGCGTAAAGCTTTTATGAGCGATATTGCCTTGAATGAACCACCTACATATACTGCGGCACGTTTTCCTTCAAGCTTCTCGCGATATTCTTTTATAACTGGCATGATGCGTGTAAACTCGTTTTTTACTATGTCGCGAGCTTTTGCTAGCATGTCGTCATCTTTGAAAAATTTTGCTACTTCATAAAGTGCATCGCTCATGTCTTCTAGACCAAAGTACGATACCTTCATGTGAGGAACATTGTATTTTTCTTTCATCAGTTTAGCTAGGTACATCATAGAACCTGAGCATTGCACCACATTGAGCGATGCTTTGTGTGCGTTGCGAATGTCGTCAACTCGTCCGTCGCCGGTAATAGTTGCTGTAACATGTACGCCCATTTTTTTGTAATATTCTAGCAATAACCAAAGCTCTCCAGCAAGATTAAAATCGCCTAGAATGTTTATGCTTTTTTCAGGCACTTCCCTATCACCTGTTCCTACTAATTGAAAAATTGCTTCACAAGCAACTTTGTACCCATCTTTTTTGTTTCCATTAAATCCAGGAGCATTAACTGGAATAATGGTAATTCCTTTTTCTGCACTTACTTTTCTACAAACTGCTTCAAGATCATCACCAATAACACCAACGATACATGTTGAATAAACAAATGCAGCTTTGGGTTTATATTTATCGATAAGTTCCGAAAGTGAATCGTACAATTTTGTTTCACCACCGAAAACAACATCTTTTTCGTGTAAATCGGTTGAAAAGCTTAATCGGTGAAGCTCGGGTCCCGATGATAATGAACCACGAATATCCCAAGTATAAGCAGCACATCCAATTGGTCCGTGAATTAAATGAAGAGCATCAGAGATTGGATAAAGAACAACTCTTGAACCGCAAAAGACACAAGCCCTTTGACTTACCGAGCCAGCCAAGCTATTGCGGTTGCAATCGATAGCTAAAGAGTCTTTTCCGGCTACCGTTATTTGGGTTTGGCGTTGTGAAAGTATTGGGTTCATGGCTTCAAGTTTTAAGTTTTTTATTCTTAATTTTTGAGTTTTAATATTAAGATAAACAAGCGTCGGTCAACGGCGTGTGTGTAGGAAAGGAAGGCAAAAGGTGGGGTAAATTTGCCCTTGCCGACACCTGTTTTCTTAAGTTCATTATTTAATTACGAATTATCAATTACGAATTACGTTAACCTTCATTTGCGTAATTCGTAATTTGAAATTCGTAATTGTAACTACATAACTAATTCCACTTTTTCTTCAGGACAAGTTCTGTCTTCTTTGTCCATAATTGCACCTAACATTTTAGTTAAAAGTTGCAATGCTCCGTTGTATCCAACAGCAGGGAATTGACTATGTCCAACTCTATCTACGATTGGGAAACCTAAGCGAACAAATGGAAGATCTTCATCGCGAGCGATGTATTTTCCATAACTGTTACCTATCAATAAATCAACGCCTTCTTGTTTAATCCATTGGTGTAAAAGGAACATATCTGCACGTTCACCGTTTTTAACTTTAGCTTCAGGAACTTTAGGAGTTAACATTGTCATCATTGTATCTTCGAATGTTTTACCTGGAGTTCCAGTTACAATATAAACTGGTTTCATATCAAGAGTTAAAAGAAACTCAGTTAATGGTATTAAAGTATCAGGGTCACCAAATAAAGCTACTCTTTTACCGTAAAGGTATTTGTGCATATCGGTAATCATATCTAATACTCGTCCGCGAGCTTCTGTTATAGAATCTGGAACTTGAACTCCAGCTGCACGACTTAATGCTGTAACAAATGCATCGGTAGCTTTCAATCCGATTGGAATTTCAAGTTGAGTGAATTTTACTTTACATTTATTTTCAAGTAAGATTGCTGCATCTTGAGTACAGAATTGACCTAGAGCTATAGTTTTTTTGCTATCACCAGTGCTGATTAATTCAGGAATGGTAACTCCACCTTTAGGATACATTTCGAATTTTCCAGTCATAGGAGTGTCAACCACATCCGATGTATCGGGGAAAAGAACGATTTTAACGCCCATTTCGGCAGCAATGTTTTTAATTTCACGCATATCGCTTGGTTCCATCCATCCAGCAATTACGTTCAATTGGTTTTTCTTAGTTGCAGAAACCGCTGCAAAGTTTTTTACCATTGAAGTAACCATGTTGGCATAACCTGTAACGTGCGATCCAACATAACTTGGAGTGTTGCAATAGATAACATGTTTTCCAGCAGGTATTTTACCTTCTTCTTTAGCTTTTCCTACAATTTGGTTTAAGTCATCACCGATGGTTTCGCTTAAGCAAGTTGAATGAACTGCAATGATGTCTGGTTTGTATACAGCAAACATTGTATCGATTGCTTGTAAAAGGTTAGCTTGTCCACCAAATACCGAAGATCCTTCGGTAAATGAACTGGTTCCAGCCATGATTGGATCTTTATAGTGACGTGTAAGAGCTGTACGATGGTACGAACAACATCCTTGCGACCCGTGACTATGCGGAAGGCATCCGTGGATACCAAGTGCAGCATACATTGCTCCAACAGGTTGGCAAGTTTTTGCCGGGTTGATGGTAAGTGCTGTCCGCTCTACTATTTTGTCTGTTGTATGTCTTAGTAACATGATTTCAAATTTTAAATAGTTATGAATTTTGAGTTTTAAATTTTGAGTTAGTTTTGAAATTTGAGTTGAACATGAGTTAAAATGTGTTTAACTCAAAATTCAAAACTCATAACTCAAAACTATGCAGCGTATTCTGCTTCAACAACTGATTCTTTTTGCCAAGGAGCTTTAATCATTTTCCATATGCTAGTGTTAACTATCATATCGATATCTTTATAGAAGTTAACTGCACCTTCGAAACCAGCATAAGGTCCACCGTAATCGTAGCTATGTAGCTGTTTCATTGGGATTCCCATTTTTTGAACCACATATTTTTCTTTGATACCAGCACAGAATACATCAGGATTGTAGATTTCGATAAGTTTGTCCATTTCATGATGACTTAAATCGTCTATTATCAATGAACCTTTTTCCATATCTTTCATCATACCTTCGTATTCGTTGAATTGAAGATCTTTTTCGAGTTCAGCTTTTTTCTCTTCACTAAGACGTTCTTTAAATTTAGCGTCGTCTTTTTCGATTGTCAATTCTTCGATGTTACGGCTATCAGCATCAACGCTGATTGTTGGAATTACTCGGCGACCTTCGTAATCATCACGGTGTCCAAACTCATAACCTGCAGAAAGAGTGGTCATTCCAAGTTCAACAAATAATTCTTGGTAATGGTGAGCTCTCGATCCACCAACGAACATCATTGCAGTTTTACCTGTAGTTCTTGGTTTAATATCATCAATTGTTTTTGCAACAATTGCTAACTCTTCAGCGATAACAACTTCAACTCTTGCCATTAATTCAGCATCACCAAAGTATTTTGCAATTCGTCTAAGTGATTTTGCACTTGCTTCAGCACCGATGAAGTTAACTTTAAACCAAGGAATACCGTATTTCTTTTCCATCATTTCAGCAACATAGTTGATTGAACGGTGGCACATTACAACGTTTAGTTCAGCCATGTGAGCGCGTTCAAATTGCTCCATTGTTGAGTTACCGCTGAATGATGAGTTAAGTGTTATTCCGCATTTTTCGAATATTCTTTCTAATTCAAATGCATCACCACCAATGTTGTATTCACCAAGCATGTTGATTTTGAATTTTCCTTCAGCAGCTACATCGTTCAATCCGATAACATGTTTCACTAATGCATTGTTTGCAATATGGTGACCTGCTGATTGACTAACTCCTTTGTAACCTTCACAACTAAAACCAAAGATGTTAATTCCAAGTTCTTCTTTCATAGTACGAGCTACGATGTGAACATCATCACCGATAAGACCTACTGGACAAGTTGAGAAGATACCAATTGCTTTAGGTTTAAATATTTCAAATGCTTCGCGACAAGCTTGTTTTAGTTTTATCTCACCACCAAATACAATGTTTGAATCTTGCATATCGGTTGAGAAACAATACATCATATAGTTTGGCGAATCAGGTGTTGGTGGTAAAGTTTGGTTACGACGAGTAAGCCAAGCATAGAAGCTACAACCTATTGGACCATGAACTAAGTTTACGATGTCGCGAGTTGGTCCAAGAACCACACCTTTACAACCAGCATAGGTACATCCGCGTTGTGTTATAATTCCAGGAATAGTACGAACGTTTGCTTGTATTTTTTGCGATTCATGATTTTCACCTTCGTGAACAATAATCGATTTTTCGCGTTTTTTTGCTATTTTCGAAGGATACGTTTTCAGTACCTCTTGTTTCCATCTTGTTGGATCCATTTCAAATTTTGACATTTTAACCTCCTTCTAGTCTAATGTTATATCACCACTTTCGCTAGTTCTAACCTTTACAGAATCTTCGGCAGGTAGAACAAATATTTTACCATCACCGCTATTCTTTGTTTGATTAACCTTAATGATTGTTTCAATAGCTAAGTCTTTTTTATCGTCGGTAACCACCAGTGTTATACATCTTTTCGATTTTAAACGAGGTTCCGATTTTGCGAGAAATTCTAAAGCTTCCTGATTGTTAGGATCTGCTTTGATAGCTTGGTAGTGTTCTCCGAGTCCGCGAGCATTGCCGCGTCCCATAACACCCATCGCAGTGAAAGAAGGTAAGCCTACTTCTGAAAGTGCGACTTTGGTTTCATTCATTTTTGCGATTCTTACTATTGCTAATATCATTTTCATAAACTACAGTTTTTAATTACTTAAATTGTAATTATTCTTTAAGTCCGTTAGAAATTGTGTATGTTTCAAGAATTGGAGTAACAAAGATTTTACCATCTCCAAAAGCTCCTTTTTCATCAGTTCTTGCTGCTTCGATAATTGTGGTTAACACAAAATCTTTGTCTGTATCTCTGATTGCGATTAGCAAAAGTTCTTTAGGAAGTTCATCGTAAACTACATTTCCAACTTTTAAACCACGCTGTTTTCCTCTACCGAAAACTGCCATTTTTGTAACCGCTGGAAATCCAGCTTCGAAAAGGGCTTTCATTACAATTGGTGCCTTTTCTGGACGTACTATTGCTCTTATAAGTAACATATTCTTATCCTCCTATTTATATTAGTTTGCGATACCGAATTCAATCAATAAATCTTCTAACTCTTGTATTGTTAAAGGTGTTGGAACAACCAACATTTTGTTTTGGTCTATTTTTCTAGCTAATTGTCTGTATTCGTCAGCTTGTGGATGCGTTGGTTCGTATTCAATAACTGTTTGTCTGTATATTTCTGCTTTTTGAACCATGTTGTCACGAGGAACAAAGTGAATCATTTGCGTGCCAAGTTTTTTAGCAAGCTCTTCAATCATTTGTTGTTCATTATCAACCTTACGGCTGTTACAGATGATACCACCTAAACGAACTGTTCCCGATTCAGCAAATTTCACAATACCTTTACAGATGTTGTTTGCTGCATACATTGCCATCATTTCACCTGAACATACGATGTAGATTTCTTCTGCTTTTCCATCACGAATAGGCATTGCGAATCCACCACATACAACGTCACCAAGTACATCGTAAAACACATAGTCAAGTTTTTTGTCAGCATCATAAGCTCCAAGTTGTTCTAACAAGTTGATAGAAGTAATGATTCCACGACCAGCACAACCAACACCTGGCTCAGGACCACCCGATTCGGTACAGCTTACATTTCTATAACCAGGTTTCATAACATCATCTAACTCTACATCTTCTCCTTCTTCACGTAATGTATCAAGCACTGTTTTTTGTGCTAATCCGCCAAGTAAAAGACGAGTTGAATCTGCTTTAGGGTCACAACCCACAACCATTACTTTTTTACCCATTTCAGCCAATCCGGCTACGGTGTTTTGGGTAGTGGTGCTCTTGCCGATGCCACCTTTTCCGTAAATTGCTACTTTTCTCATTTGAAAGTCCTCCAAAATTAATTTATGACAACTCCCTATTTGCACGAACTGTGCCACGACTAAAATCCCTTTCAAAAAATCAGCCCAAAAACACTCATAATACACTGAATATCTTAACATAAAAAATATTAAAAAAAAATATTTTATAGATTTAGATTACAAAAACACAGCATAAAACAATACAAGAAGGTTACGTTTTTTGTGATTTTATACATTTATGTAGGATTTTGATTTTGCGTTTGGCACGATATTGCATAAAAGGGAAATTCTTTAATAATGTTGGTTGTAGAACCTTTAGTATGAACTTTGCCAAAGCTTTAAATTTTGGCAAAGTTTAATTATAATGGATATCATTCATTATCTGCATCTTAATTAACATTCAAACCTTCAATTCCTCATTTAATATGTATTTTGAGGATTACATTCCTCATTTAATATGTATTTTGAGGATTATATTCCTCAAAATACATATATTTGCAGAATCAAAACAATTGATTATGATACAACGACAGTTAGAAAGTGAGTTGCAAAAACGTTTCTTTCAAGGGAAAGCACTCATTCTTATTGGCCCACGGCAAACGGGAAAAACTACGCTTATTCATAAATTATTGGCCAATAATGCCTCACAAACGTTAATACTCGATGGTGATGACCCAACGGTTATTCAGCTTCTTCTTCGCCCAAATACCGAACAGTTACGTCAAATAATAGGCATCAACACAATTGTTTTTATTGATGAAGCACAGCGAATTCCCGATATTGGAATAACAGCCAAAATAATTGTTGACCAATTCAAATCTGTACAATTAATATTGAGTGGATCATCGGCATTTGAATTAACACAAAAGATATATGAACCACTTACAGGACGAAAGTTTACCTACTTTCTGTATCCAACAAGTTGGAACGAATGGCAAAACCATATTGGCTATGTAAAAGCCGAACAAGATTTGGAAAACCGTTTAGTTTATGGATTTTATCCTGATGTACTTAACAATCAAACCGAACCAGTCAGAATTCTTAAAGAATTGGCCGATAGTTATTTGTATAAAGACGTATTAATGTATGGCGATTTGAAGAAACCAGAAATCATCCAAAAATTATTACAAGCATTGGCATACCAAATTGGTAACGAAGTTTCGTATCGAGAATTGAGCGAAATTGTTGGCAATGACCCTAAAACTATAGCACACTATATTGATGTTTTAGAAAAGGCATTTGTTATTTTTAAGCTTCAAAGTTTTAGTAAAAACTTAAGGAATGAAATCAAATCGACACGCAAAATATATTTCTACGACAATGGGATTAGAAACACTGTAATTGGTCAATTTCAAGCATTATCTGTTCGCCAAGATGTTGGTGCATTATGGGAGAACTTTTTAATAAGTGAACGATTGAAACACCTACAATACAACAATATAACAGCCAACACTTATTTTTGGCGAACCAATCAACAACAAGAAGTTGATTATGTTGAAGAACAAAATGGAGAACTATTTGGTTACGAATTTAAATGGAACAACAAACGAACCATAAAATTCCCAAAAACCTTTAGCCAGACATATAATGCCAAAACAGAAGGAATTACAAGGGGAAATTTCAGAACGTTTGTTAGTCCAACAACCGAAAAAACTACACCGTAACATATTGTTCTACAAAAGCATGACAATCGACTAATCCGACGATTATTTTATGCAATTCTTCGTCATTTGGCATTTTGTAACCAAAACCACTCAACGAACAAATCGACTCGAACGAACCTATAAATTTTGCAGTATCGCTCACCTTTTGAGGAACCGTTATAAATGTTTCTACTTCGCGAATGAGCGAATAAGGCATGTGGTGAGTAGCATTTCGGCCATGAAAAGCCAACAATGCCACAAACATTTTCTCAAAGCACATTGCTGACATTTGATACAATAGTTCATTCGAAAATTTACTTTTATGAGTAAGCGTTTTTTCTAATGCTTTGTAAAAACCTAACGCTTCGGCATAGGTTTTATCTGCGTGTTCTAATTTTTCATTTTCCATAATGTACATTTTTGCAAAATGTTCAGCAGTAATCATGCCAGAACACACAAACAACTAAGATTCTGAACATTACAAAACAACACAATTCTACTAACAACTCCATTGGGGTAGTTTTTAGTTTAAAACCTACAAAAATGTAACTAATAAAGAAATGGCTTGATGTTTAAATAAATCAATAAAAGCGAATGAATTACTTACGAGTAATCATTGTTTCTAATTTGATACCTACGCAATAGCGATTAATCTTGGGGAGTAAAATAGCGGGATCGTAACGATTTTTATCTTTATTTTCTTTTTGCGATTTAGGCAAGGTAACAATGGCTCTCACCCTACGCGATTGAATTACTTCAAATTCCAAAACAGAAGCAGTGTCATTTTGAGTATTATCGTACATCAACATATTATCATCAACATTATAAACTTTAATAATGGGCTTGCCGTTAGGTAAATCGGAACCAATGCTTAGTTTATAATCGCGACCTTGAATTATTTCAAATGTAATTTCCATTTTCTCAAGTCGGGAAATTAACATACTAAAACAGCCTTCGGGTACTAAAAAATATTTATTTGAATAATTATACGTTTGATTAACTGTCTCATTTAATTTCCAATAGTTAATGCAATCCTGTGAAAAACCCACAGAACAAAAGAATAAACATGCTATAAACAGATGTTTTTTCATTTAACTATTCAATTACTAAAAAACTCTTTGTGATTAATTTAACTGTCGCACAGCGAACAAATTAGCCGAAATGTTTAATGTAAACAGGAGATTATATTGCAGGAAGGAATTCATATTGTAATGTATTTATTGTATTAATTAACTTGAAATACAAATTTACAACAAATGAAATCAGAAACACAGAATATTTTACAAAAATCAAAAAGAGATTTTATTCGCTTAGATATAAACAACTTACACAACTAATATTTTAAACAATGTATATTCGAATAATAACTTACCTTAAAAAATACGATTATACACAAAAGCCTAGATTTTCGAAAAAACTAGGCTTTATCAATGTATATATTTCGCTTTGTTTACTTTACGATTTCCTATTTCTTAAAAAACTTATTTCAGAGATATCTTTTTGCTCATTTTGAAGATCTTTTGATAATGATTGAACAATAGCAGGTGGTACATTCATTAAATCGAGTAACATCAATCCATCAAGACAATCGTTAAATAATGGGTCGATATTGAAGCCAATAATTTGAGCATTGAGACTTAAATATTTCTTTAATAAAACAGGAATGCGTTTATCGTTTTCAATTTCTTGAACTATCGAATCAATACTTTCAATTGATTCTGACATATCTTCGATTATTGAATTAATTTCGGGCATGTGTTTTTTAGGTATCTTAAATTCCTTACGAGGTTTTACAAAACGTGCCAATTCATCGTTAAAATGATTCGACTTAACAAACGAAACAATCAAACTCTTCGAAAATTTTGAAAAATTATTGCTAATACTTACCGGTCCAATCAGGTATCTATATTCTTCGTTTTTCAAAAGGAAACTAAATATTCCCTTCCATAGAAGAAATAATGGAAGTGCTTTCTTTTGATAATCGTTTACAATAAAGGAACGACCTAATTCTAAACTTTGAGCTAACACTCCTTTTAGAGCTTTATCTACACGAAATAAACTTCTGATATATAATCCTTTTACGCCGTATTCATCGAGAATTTCATGTCCTTTTCCAATTCGATACGAACCAACGATGCGATTTTCTTTATTATCCCAAATGATAAGATGATGATAATATACATCGTACTGATCGAGATCGATACTTTTATTTGTTCCTTCATCAACCTCGCGGAATGTTATTTCACGAAGTCGACCAATTTCAACAATGAGATGTGGAATTTTATCGGTAGTAGTACAAAAAACGCTATATTGACTCATTTCGAAGAGTAGCGAATCGGGTTTTATCGTTTCAATTTCTTTTGCTAAGATAGCTTTGTCGAAACCTTCAATAATTGGCATTTGCTTTTCTTTTATTCCTTGAAAAGGACGTTTAAAAAAGCTATCGACATCGAGCGAATTGCCAAGTGAATAAGTCTTAACTCTGAGATAATTACCTAGATCTTTGTAAGTTCCAAATTTCTTAATATCATTTTCGGTAATTGGATTCCCCACCCTAATTTGTATGGTTTTGTCTTTTTTATTAAAGAGCTCGGATGGCAATTTAGCGGTTCGTAACAATGGATGAATTCTTCCCAATGCGTGAAACATTGGACTATTATTTCCCGAAATATAAACAGGAACAATGGGCGATTCACAATTGACTACAAACTTAATAATACTCTTATCCCAAATCTTATCGGCAATTCGTTTTTCAGTAAGATTATAGGTTGAAACTTCGCCTGCGGGAAATATACCTAATGGATGATCGTTCAATACATGATCGAGAGCATTGCGTAAGCCTTTTACACTTGACCTAATATCCTTTTTAGTCTCAAACGGATTAACAGGAAAGAAACAGTCTTTCAATGGTTCGATGCGTTGCAAAAGGAAATTTGCCATCATTTTAAAATCGGGACGAACTTCCGAAATGACTTTATAGAGCAATAATCCATCGAGTGCACCAAAAGGATGATTTGATATTAAAACAAACGATCCTGTTTTTGGGATTCGCTCCAAATCGGCAGGCGATATAGTATATTGAATACCAAGATAATTGATGATTGCATCGATAAAATCTAGAGGCGATTTTTGATAATGTTCGTTATACAGTTCGTTTACTTTGTTCAGTTTTAATAACTGAAATATAACATCGGCAAATAAATCTTTTCCTAAACGATTGAAATGCACCAATTCTTGAAATTCTTTCTTTGAAACAAGTTCCATAGCTTTTTTATTTCAAAGTAAGCTTG
>Ga0302288_1002425_pt1 | contig 10996 bp, 8 predicted proteins | sample III_Fen_N1_1_FD_194549 | JGI IMG/M metagenome (GOLD analysis project Ga0302288, IMG submission 194549) | Peat permafrost microbial communities from Stordalen Mire near Abisko, Sweden - III_Fen_N1_1 | ecosystem: Environmental > Terrestrial > Soil > Wetlands > Permafrost | place: Sweden: Abisko...
GTTTGTTTCCGACCCAATTCAGCTTTAATAAGGGAGTTTTCCTCTTTTAAAAAAGTATACTCCGAAATTAATTTTCGCAGTTTTATTTCAAATGCGTTTATAAGTTCTTCGTACCGGTTAGTCATTTTTCAAAAAAATCTACACAAAAATACGCTTTTGGATTGAAATAATAAAACATTTTGTGCTTTTTTCATGAAAATCGTCATTTAAATTTTTAAGTTTATTTATATTCACTAATAAATTGATCTCAAACTGTGTTTTCAATTATTTCAGCTTTCTGGTCAAGTCCAATAATCCGTTCACAATAGTGAGTGGATGTGTAGGGTTGCCCGGTATATACAGGTCGACAGGATATTTTTCAAGAAAACTACGGTCGATTGCAGGACTGTCAGCAAACAGACCTCCGCTGATGGCATCGGTTCCTACCAATACAATTATTTTAGGATCAGGAGTAGCATCATAACAAATCTGAACTGCCTCTGCCATATTCTTCGTAATGGGACCTGTAATCACGATTCCATCGGCATGACGGGGTGAAGCCACAAAATCAATTCCAAAACGACTCATATCAAATTGTACATTGTTGGATGAATTAAGTTCAATCTCGCAGCTATTATCTCCCCCTGCCGAAATCTGACGGAGTTTAAGTGACCTCCCTAATACACGATGGATTTCTTTTCGTACTCTTTCGGGATCTACTTCTACTGATTTATCTTCGCCTTCCCTGATGATTAACCGTTCAGGTACGTTCGTCGATATTTTATAATCTTTGGTGAACGTTATCTTTTCAGGATAACGCATGGCACATTCACCGCAAAATGTACATTTCCCCAGGTCAATGCTTACAGGATTACCCGAAATAGCATCAGTAGGACAGAGTGCCATCAGGTCGTCTTCGTCCACTTTCTCCCGGCTGATGATAGGCCGGCCTCTGAAAATACCAGGAATAATTGAAGTTGTAATATCCGGGATAAATTGTTTCCCCTGATGAAATACTATTTTTAAATTATCTAACATCGCTTTTTGATTTTTACTTAGTTTCTACAACTCACTCATAACCAAATTCTATAAACTATAATCTATATATTATAAACTACAAATCATGTCCTGAATAGGAAAAATTAAAGCTTTTATTACAAATAGGAAAATCGGATATCTCATTATTCCTGACTGATAATGCCAGTGCCATCCAATTATGAAAAGAAGGGTCCTTAATTTTATAAAACATTAATTCTCCTTTCTTGTCGGTCAGTGCGCAATGACAAATTTCACCCCGCCATCCTTCAACTAACGACAGGCAGAAAGAATTTGGCTTGGGTGTATTGAGTTCTTTATCTTTTGAAATCTGTACCGGGACTTCAGAGATTAATTTTCGTATATAGACAAGTGATTGTTTTATTTCTTCTTTTCTGATTTGAACACGCGAATAGACATCCCCATGCCTTTTTAAAATCGAAACATGATGGATATCAGGGTAGAGTGAGAAAGGATGAGAGGTGCGGATATCACGGTTTAAATTCGTCATACGGGCTGTCATACCTACTGCACCAATTGAGACAGCATCTGCATTCGAAACGATACCCGTATGCTCGAAACGTGATAAAGCACTGGGCAGTATAAAAAGTTTATCCGACATTTCGATAAACTCAGGTTCAAATTTATCCAGTACCTGGGTTAACCGATCGGCCAAAGCCTGTGTAAATGGGAATTTATTTCGTCCGGGCCTGATGATTCCTTTTGCCAACCGGCTTCCGCACCATTCCTGCAAAAAGTTGACTATCGGCGAACGTAGCCTGCCAAATACCGAGCTTCCTAACTGATAGGCTATATCGGTACAAGCGCCGGCTAAATCGCTTACATGGATAGCTATTCGCTCCAGCTCCAACGCAAGGGTGCGTGAAAATTCAATATCACCTGCAGCTTCAAATCCACACAGGCTTTCCCACGTATGTGCAAAAGTTGTACTGTGACCAACGACTGTATCCCCTGTTATATTTTCAGCCAGTGTTGCCCGCTGGAGCAGTTTTTTCTTTTCAATAAAAAGCTGTTCTATGCCGCGATGCTGATAACCCAGTTGAATTTCAAGATGAAGAATCTGTTCCCCGTTACAAATAAACCTGAAATGCCCCGGTTCTATAATACCTGCATGGATAGGCCCAACACCAACTTCATGAAGCTCTTCACTATCGATTGAAAAGAATGGATAATTGGCTATGGTTTGCGACTTATCATCTCTATTGAAAGCATACCGAACAGGTTTTAGCCAGGGATGGTCAGGAAAGTTAACACCGAAGTTTTCATGAATTTCACGTTCAAACTTTTCAAAACAGAGTTGTTTGGCCGTAAACGACTCAAGTGAATGTGCTTTATTTACCAGACAGGTTGAAACTAAAATATCATGGGTTGAGTCATCGGCAATGCAACAAATAAGCTTGACATTATTGCCCGATTTATACCCGAAATAATTCACGCAATGCCGTTCTATATGACCTGTAACCAACTCCAGGTTCATGTCATAAAAAGACTCATAATTGCTTTCCGGAATATCCGAAAGCAATATTGTCTGGCTGTTTTTTATCCTGATATAATTCATAATCAATTCGCTATTATTAATTTCATAAACCCGGTCATTTCTTACTTTCTTACTTTCTTCTTACCCACTACCTACTACTACCTACTCTTATCACTTACCTCTTACTTCTTCCTCATTCCTGTTTCTCAGTGTGGCAAGAGCATGATACTCTGTTTTATAAGATCTACAAAAATAAGTGGTGGATTCAATCCAAGATAAGCAGCACCGCCAATTAAAATGAACTGTGAAACCGATCGCCATGGACTGATTGCCGGAACGGTGGATTCATCAAAATTTACTACCGGAATAAATAGTATTTTAAAAACGCTTTTGGCAAATGCCCAGATAATGATGGTAAGCAATAACAATACAACTAATAATAAGATCAGTTGGTTCGATTCAAAAAGTGAACGGAAAATAAGGAATTCACTTACAAACATACCCGATGGTGGCATAGCTGTAACACTGATAAAGGCTAAAAGGACGACAATGGCACCTGTGGTGTTGTATTTAAAATAATTCCCTAACTGATAGATATTTTTGTTTTTATAGACACGGTAAATCTGGTTATACTGAAAGAAAAGACTTGATTTTACGAAAGCATGTAATACGATGTGAAGAATAGCTGCATAATAACCTATTCCTCCGGCAGCAATACCAAGCATGACCAATCCCATATGTTCAACACTTGAATAGGCCATCATGCGTTTAATGTTTTTCACTTTTATCATGTAAACAGCTGCTATAAATAATGATAAAAATGCAGATATACCGACCACAAGACTGGCCCAGTGTAGTAATGGAGTATTTGCCATCACTACATAAATGCGGAATATACCAACAAAACCCATGCACATTACAATACTCGAAAGTAATGCGGAAGCAGGTCCCGGAGCTTTATCCTTTGCATCAACGCCTGCAGTAAACATTGGGAAAAGTCCTAATTTGACTGTAAATCCGGTGAATATAAACAAAAATGCCAACCTTAACCACGATAAATTCAGTATCGAACTGTGAGCTAATAAGTTTTTATAGGATAAATCATCCGAACCGGATTTGGCAAACGATAAACTTAAAAATAATATCCCTATAAAAACAAAGGTAATACTGATGGCACAGATAAATACATATTTCCATGTTCCTTCCAATGCAAGCTTATTCCGGTGATGATAAATTAAAGCCGAAGCACTCAATGTTGTTATTTCAGCAAAAATCCAGACTACTGCTATATGATTAGCCAGATAAGCGGCACTGACTGCCGTTATTAAAAGTACCAATGCACCAAAATAAGTAGCCCTGGAACGGGGTGTATTCTCTTCACTTTCTTCCAGGTATATATGACTGTGAATGACAGTCGGAATGGAAATAATTGTCGCTGTCAGTAACATGATAATCCCAAGCGAATCGAAGGTGAAATACGTTGATTCGGTTTGGTTGTAATTTACACAGGCATAAACAGTGAATGCACACTGTAAAGCAATAAACAACCAAATCAGGATGTAATTAAGCCCTTTTCCCCGATTGAAAAAGAGTCCTGTACCCAGTATCACTGATCCTATTAAATATATTTCTATCATAAATTTGCTCCTTTGATTATTCGTTACAAAAACACTCTTAAACCCAATTGTAAATTGTAAATCTTTAAATTGTAAATCCTAATAGTCCTTCAGATTAGTAAGTTGATTTACATCTATATCTTTAAATACATCCCCTATTTTATTGAGAAAAATTCCTAAAATAAGCACACTGGCAAAAATATCCAGCATGATACCAAGGTTTACCAACATAGGCATTTCATTTCCAACGGCAAGGGATAAGACAAAAACCCCATTCTCAATGACCAGATAGCCCATAACATGTGTTATAATCTTACGACGTGTGGCTATAAAATAGAGACCGGTAAACAGAGTGGATAATGCAACTACAAAGTACATCTTGTCTAAATAACTTTCTTCCATCGTTTTAGAAAGCAATATGGTGGTAACTACTATAAGCGTTGTAATGATTAATGATACGAAATTAGGCAAATAAGGCTCTGCTTCCCTTGTAATGTGATTCCGTTTAAGCACATATTTTAAAAATATTGGTACTGCCAGCGATTTGAAGATAATGGTTTCCAACAGAATAAGTATTAAATTGAGGGTGTTGATATGTTTTAATTCTAAAAATGCAACAAAGAAAAGCAGAACACCCTGCAACGCCAATACATTTACATAAGTTGTCATCCGATTGGCAATGGACATGTAAAACAATGAAATAAGAAAGATAATCAGAAGTACGTGTAACATATGTTCTTATTTTAAATAAATAATAGTAAAACAGAATTCAACTTTCCAGTGTTGGGTTATAAAATAAGGTTGTTAAATAAATTTTCCCGATACCAGTAACGCTCCGAAAAAAATCAGTATAGCCACTGACGAAAGTACCACTATGAATTGCGCATTGTGATTCATTCTCGACCGTGCCATAAACGATTCAATGATTCCAATAACAAAAGCAAGGAATGCCTGCATGATAAAAAACAATGGTATAGCGTAAAGATAACTTACTGATCCGCTAAAGAGATTGAAAATTATTGCTCCATAAACAGCAAATTTCAGATAACCGGCAGTTAATATCAACCCAAGATCAAAACCGCTATTATCTAAAATCATCACTTCATGCACCATCGTCAGCTCCAAATGAGTTTTAGGGTCATCAATAGGCATACGGCTGTTTTCAATCATAGCAATCATTAAAAACACAAAAGCAGCTAATACAGCCAGCGCATAAGTAATTGATGAGCCTAAATGAAGGGTTGAAAATATCTCCTGAAAAGAAGTATGTCCTGTCAACAGTGCCAGTGATCCCATCAGAATAAAAAATGCGGGCTCTGCAAACATGGAATAGAGCGCTTCACGACTTGCACCCATCCCTTCGAAACTGCTCCCGGTATCCATTGCTCCGATAATACTGAAAAATTTGCCTAATCCCAATACGTATGCAAAGAAAATAAAATCACCGTTAAAGCTTATAAGGCCTTTTGATTCACCAAAGGGTACCACCAGCATTGCCATAAATACTGATGAAAAGTAAATAGTGGGTGCAATACGAAAAACGAAACTTGACGTTTCACTGTATACCGCTCCTTTTTTGAAAAGACGAATCACATCAAAGATGGGCTGAAATATCCCGGGTCCCTTTCGTCCCGATGCAATACTCTTTGTCCGGATAATAATCCCTGTGAAAAATGTTGCGGCTAAGATGATTAATATAAAGCTCAGCATAATATTGTTGTTTATTTATTTAATAATTTGTCCCTTATGCATAGGGAATATAGATTGTTTTATATTCTGATTTAAAACTTCATCAACCTGATCTCTTGCCCCTCTCCCGATAGCTATCGGGATTGGGAGAGGGGGCAGGGGGAGAGGTCGGTCTATTCTATAATTTTCACTACTTAATTCTGGAAAAGAAAATAAAATACACTTTGATTTAAAAACACTTCATCAACCCTGATCCCTAACCCCTCTCCTCAAGGGCAGGTTGATAGGTCGATTATTTCAATGAACTATAAAAATGTCTGATAATTTAGATAATACTTCATTAACCCTGATCCCTAACCCCCTCTCCTCAAGGAGAGGGGGCAGGGGTGAGGTTATAACTCTTTCAAAAATTCAATAAACATAGTGATTTTGTCGTATAACATCGGGATAATAATAATTGAAACGATAAACAGAATCCCGTACAAAATGTAAAATTGCAATCTCCCGTTCTGTACAAAGCGGAAACGACCTAAGAACAATTTCAGATTCGTTGTCGGATAATCAATCAGCCACTTCTCAATTTTATCATAAGGTCTTGTTTCCAGATATGCCTCTGAAGGAAATATCCCTTTTACTTCTTTCTCCTTTTTAAAGATCAGAAAAAACATTCCAAACAACTTGCTGTATGTCTTCACGAACGAACTTGCTGTATATTGTATTTTCGCTGTCGGTAAAGTATAGGCGCAATTCCATGTTGGTAAAACAGAGATTCTCCTTTTTTGCAGAACAAGTTTCCGTACACCCAACATAAAGATCACCAGCAGAATCAAATACCAGCTTGCATGACTTACCGATAACAATGCTTCAATTCCTTTCCCCTGAAAAGATTCAAATGGAAGTTGATGAACTCCTGTAAACAGTTGAACAGGTTTTATGAGTAAATCTAAAAAAAGTCCGGGAAACATTCCTATAAAAATAATAAAGGCGGCAATAAAGTACAATGGCAATAACTGAAGAAATGGAACTTCCCGTATGTCATGCTTAAAATCATGTCTCGGATTTCCTAAGAATACTACCCCAAAAGCTTTTGTAAAACAGATCATGGCCAATCCGCCTATCAATACTAAAGCCATTACTGTACATATAATCCCGGTTAATGTTCCGATAAGTGCATGTTGCATCCAGACAAATAAACCTGTATAGAGGATAAACTCTGAAATAAATCCGTTAAAGGGAGGAATACCTGATATCGCAATGGCAGCAATTAAAAACAGGATAGCTGTTTGAGGCATCTTTTTGACCAATCCGCCCAGTTTCTCGATATCCAGAGTGTGAGTCGCCTGATAAACATTCCCTGCTGTGAAAAATAAAAGCGATTTAAACAACGAGTGATTCAATGTATGCAGTAAAGCACCTGCAAAACCCAGTGAGCTTAGAACAGGATTGTTTGTGCCCAGTCCTATGCAACCCAACCCAATGCCGATTCCTATTATTCCGATATTCTCAATACTGTGATAAGCGAGTAATTTTTTTAAATTGTGTTGCAAAATAGCTAGCATTACTCCATATAGTCCTGAAATGATTGACATAATCAGGATGATAATTCCTACTGTCGTGTAATCCAGATCGATCAGTAGAAGCATTCGAAGAATACCGAAAATGCCTATTTTAATCAATACACCCGACATAATCCCCGAAATATGAGCAGGTGCTGCCGGATGAGCATAGGGCAACCAGGTGTGAAAAGGAACAAAACCTGCTTTAATGGCAAAACCAATAAAGAAAAACAAAAATAACATCAACGATAAAGCACCCGAATGGGTCATCGAATAACTGTGAATGGCACTGAAATCATAACTGCCTGTTTGACCGGCAACCCATATAAATCCAATCATCAAAAACAGAATGGAAATGTGCGATTGAATCAGAAAATTAATACCGGCCCGTACTGTTGCAATTTTTTCATGTTCAAAAATAATGGACAGAAAAGCCGATAATGCCATAAATTCCCAGGCAACCAGAAAGGCAATGCTGTTTTGTATCGCGCACAGACTAATCAACGAAGCATGAAGGATGATAAAAAGTATCCCCTGCAGATTCAAATTCTTTGGCTGATCAATATAAGCCTTCATATAAAACAGGCCATAGAAACCTCCTGTAATAAACGTAAAGTTTATGATGAGGATAAACCATGCTGAAAGAGCATCGATATGCAGTTGAATGGGACCGCTTACAAGACTTCCGGGGAAGATAAGATCAAAACTCTGACCGGCTAATCCCTCAAATGCAAGGATGCTTGTAAGGATGGCAATTATACTGACAGCCGAATAAACAGCTATGGCCTTCCCCTTCATTTTCAAAAAGGGAATAAGACACATGGCAATGAACGGAATGAGTATAAATCCCCGGAAAAAGGTCATAATACGATATTAAAAATTGTCAGAATAAAAATAGCAACGATAAATACAATGCCGTACAATACATACGATTGTATGCGTCCGTTTTGAATAAATTTGAAATAATTAGCTGCATATATTAATTGATTGGTTACTTTACGAATCAATCTGAATTCAAAAAAATCGTGATAATGTGATACGTATTTTTTAGGACCGGGAAATATCTCCCCTGCTTCCAGTTCATCATATTGCTTCCGCTCTATAACGATAAAATTAAACATCTTGCTCAACGATTTTGAAAATGACTTAGCCGTGTATTGTATTTTGCTTGTTGGAGCCGTATAACCGCAACCCCATGTTGAACCTGTAACCTGTGTCCTTCCACGTAAAATGTAAGCACGGATACCCCAGAACAAACCGGTAACACCTATAAAAATCAATGAATAGAGACTGATATTTTGCATGATAAACAAGTAATGGTCGAATTCGATTGGTACCTGAACTACTATGCTTTTGGTAAGTCCGGTCAGTATATCCCCGATAATCTGAAGATAAAACTGAGGGAAGATAGCTACACTAAACATCGCGATAATAATAACATATTGAGGTATTAACATGATAGAAGAAACCTCATGCGGTTTATGTGCCAGAGGTTGACGTTGATTCCCTAAAAAGATAGTGCCGAATGTTTTGGTAAATGTCAGAATGGAAAGTCCGCCAATAACACTCAGTCCGGCAAATGAAAGAACCATAATGATGATTTGATCCATATTCTGTAATTTAATCCCTTCAATCAGCCCGCTGTAAATTAAAAATTCAGAAATAAAACCATTGAAAGGTGGCATCCCGCCAATAGCAATAGCACCGATCAGGAAAATAACCGCTGTACGGGGCATACTTTTGACAAGTCCGCCTAATTTTTCCATATCTCGGGTGTGGGTTTGCTGGTATACTGATCCGGCTGAATAAAACAACAGGGATTTGAAAAGTGAATGATTGAGGACATGCAGCAGGGCGCCGCCAAATCCCAGATAATACAAAATCGGGACATTATTTCCAAGACCTATCAGACCAATTCCAATTCCGATTCCAATAATCCCGATGTTTTCTATGGTGCAATAAGCCAGCATTCTCTTGAAATCCCTGTGAACTGCTGCATTTATAATGCCATATAACCCGGTTAAAACAGATAGGATAATCAATATCTCACCCAGTATAAGGTAATCGCTTTTAAGGAAAGATGCCACTCTGAAAATACCGTAAATCCCCAGTTTGACGATGACTCCCGACATTACTCCCGAAATATGCGATGGCGCGGCAGGATGGGCATGGGGCAACCAGCTGTGAAAAGGGATAAACCCCGCTTTAAGTCCAAATCCAACAAAAAATACCAGAAATAACCATATGTTACTGTTCGTTCCAAAGTAACGGGTAAATGCATCAAAACTAAATGACCCTGTCTGAAAGTACAACCATACAAAGCCTATGGTAAGAAAAACCACACTGATATGCATTTGAACCAGATAATTGATACCTGCTTTTATAGTTTTGGGATTATTGGCATCAAAAATCACCAGCATCATCGATGACAATGACATGATTTCCCAGGCGATAAGAAATAATAGCCCGTGTTGAATCATACATACCCACACCATGGAGAGTTGAAACAAAATGTATAAAATCCAATGCATACTGAGTTTTTTGGAAGGATTATCGTATGCTTTTAAATAACCCTTACCGTAAAATACACCGGTAATACAAGTAAAATTGATAATTAGAATAAACCATGCCGACAATTCATCAATCCGAATGAGTATGTCACCCATAATACTTCCCCCGTAAAAAGTAAAACTGACAGTTTGTCCGCTCAATACCAGTATGGCCGGCCAACTTGTAGTAATTGCATTAACCACAACGGCAAATGCTGCTGTTGAAGCCTTAATATTTACGGGAACTAAAAGCAAGACAATTACAGCCAGAAATGCTATGATCCAGCTCAAATTAATCAATTCAATCATGAAATAAAGTATTATTTAGAATGCAAAATTACAAAATAATAGGAGTAATTGTTCTAATGTTTTAGTTTTTATAGCTTTATAATTTTAAAATTCAGTTCCTTAAGCTTTTAAACTACTCCTCCTGAATGCCCGGAATTCTGATAAATCAACTTTTAATTGCAATTTGATCAGCTTATTAGACTCACTGTTTCTACTTATTCGAATTTAGAATAAAAGAATTCCGTTCGTAATTCTACTTTACCTGTTTTTAGAATTAACCACATACGAGACACAATAGTTCGCAATAGCTCAAAATCATCGAACATTTTGTTAAGTTTAATTTATTAAAATACCGTTAGGTATTCCTTTTTTTTTGTTTTTCTGTCCTTTTGTAACTCGTATGTTTGTTCTTTGAAATTGCAAATAACAATTGTGGTTAATTGGTCTTCAATTGTAAATTGTAAATGAATAAATTGTAAATTAGTCTATTGTTTCCTTAGAGTTTCCTTGGAGTTCCCTCGGAGTCACCTTTGGGACACCTTTGGGTTTATAGAGAATGTTCTTCTTTATCAATTGATAATTTTTAGTGTTCTTATTAACTTATTTTAGTTGAACTTATTTTAAACTCATATATTTCACTTTTCTGTCAACAATTTTGCCATCTATTCGTTTCTCTATCTAAAAAGAGTAATTTTGCAAACTATTTATACATTCTAATTTATAAAATCTACTTCATGTCGAAAATAAATCCTTTTAATTATAGCCGTCGTCCATCCGATACCATTC
>Ga0302288_1002426_pt1 | contig 10995 bp, 8 predicted proteins | sample III_Fen_N1_1_FD_194549 | JGI IMG/M metagenome (GOLD analysis project Ga0302288, IMG submission 194549) | Peat permafrost microbial communities from Stordalen Mire near Abisko, Sweden - III_Fen_N1_1 | ecosystem: Environmental > Terrestrial > Soil > Wetlands > Permafrost | place: Sweden: Abisko...
TGGTTGATAAAACATTAATTGATAAATGGACAAAATATGCTGAGAACGGTGGAAATTTGGTGATTTCGTGTCGTACGGGGCTGAAAGACAAGAATGGTCATTTCTTTGAAACAAGTTGGGCAGGTGCAATTACCGAACTGATAGGATCAAAGATAGTGATGAACGATATGCTTGGAGCTGATAAAAAGGCCAACGTTACATTTAATGGAAATACATACACTTGGAATAACTGGGGCGATATTCTTGAACCTGCTGCAGGCACAGAGACTTGGGCAACTTATGCCGATCAGTTTTATGCCGGAAAAGCATCGGTTATACATCGTAAATTAGGCAAAGGAACTGTAACTTATGTTGGTACTGATACCGACGATGGGAAACTTGAAAAAGATGTATTAAAAAAAGTGTATGAATCTGTGGGCGTAAACATTGCGGAATTGCCCGAAGGTGTAATTGTGAACTGGCGCGATGGTTTCTGGATTGCCAATAATTATTCTTCTTCCAATGTAACTCTCAATCTGCCAAAAAACGCCAAAATTATTTTTGGAACAACAGAATTAACTCCTGCCGGTGTTTTGGTGTGGAAGTAAAAAAAACGATTTAAAGATTTAATTAAAGTCCCATGTCTGTAGAAACTCAGGTATGGGACTTTTTATGTGACATGGATTTTATTACCTTTGTGAGCTAAAAACGATAAAAAAGAAAAACGTTGACTTCAAATAGAGATATATTTAAAATTACGTATCCCATTTTTCTGACGTTGCTTGCTCAGAATATTATAAATGTTACTAATACTGCTTTTTTAGGTCGTGTTGGAGAGGTTGAACTGGGCGCATCGGCTATTGGCGGGGTGTTTTATTTTGCCATATTTATGATAGGTTTCGGCTTTAATCAGGGAGCTAAAATCCTGATTGGAAGACGAAATGGAGAACAAAATTACTTGCAAATAGGACCGATATTTAATAATGCGCTTATATTTAATTTTTTGCTGAGCGTACTTATTTTTGGACTTTCGCTCAAAGGTGTACCGTTAATAATGAAGTATGCAGTAAGTTCTACCCAAGTGTATGATGCTACTATTGCTTACCTCGATTGGCGTATTTACGGTTATTTCTTTGCATTTGTCAATACTATTTTCCGAAGTTTTTATGTGGGCATTACTCAAACCCGAATACTTACTACTTCGGCTGTTTTAATGGCAATTACCAATATCCTTTTCGATTATATTTTGATTTTCGGGCATTTTGGTTTTCCACGTTTAGGAATTGAAGGCGCAGGTATTTCATCGGTTATTGCTGAGGTGGTTACACTCGTTTACGTAATTATTTACACCATTTTTCGTGCCGATGTAAAACGTTATGGTTTGTTTCAGTTTAAAAAAGTTGAGATCAAAACTATTTTGCAGATTCTGGAATTATCGGTTTTTATCATGTTCCAGTTCTTCATTTCCATATCCACGTGGTTCATATTTTTTATTTTTATCGAACACATGGGAGAGCGACCGCTGGCTGTGTCTAATATCGGTCGGGGATTATACGTTTTGTTGACTATTCCTGCCGGAGCATTGGCAACTACTGTTAACACATTGGTCAGTAATATGATTGGCGCAGGTCGGAAAGAAGAAGTATTGCCATTTATCAACCGCATTGCACGCATCAGTGTAATTGTAATTTCACCGTTTGTACTTTTAGTGCTACTTTTTCCCGAAATGTTTGCACATATTTATACCGACGATCCGGGCTTGATAATAGCCAGTGTTCCAGTGCTTAAGATAATTGCTATTGCCAATTTGTTTTTTGCATTTAGTTTCATAGTTTTCAATGGCGTTTCAGGTACAGGAAATACTCGCACAGCTTTTGCAATAGAGTTTCTAACGCTGTTTTTCTATATTAGCTATGTTTATTTCACAGCCATAGTTCACCCCAGTCCAACATCAGTAGTTTGGATGTCTGAATTTGTTTATTGGACACTTATTGGCAGTCTTGGTTATTTGTATCTGTGGAAAGGAAACTGGAGGAAGAAAGTGATTTGATGATGTGTTGATGTGATGATGTGTTGATTTAATGATGAGTTGATTTTGTTTGTTGAGTATTAGTTAAAAGTAAATTGTAAAGCAACAAATTTTTCATACTTTTGTAATTCCAATATTTAATCATCACATTATCAAATCAACACATCATCACATCAACACATCAACTCATTAACACATTAATCTCATGGCTAAAACCAAATCTGTTTTCGTTTGTCAAAATTGTGGTGTCGATTCACCTAAATGGATTGGCAAATGTCCGTCGTGTGGCGAGTGGAACAGTTATGTGGAGGAAGTTGTTAGCAAAGATACTACCCCTAAATTTCAGATGGCAGGCGTTGAGCTTGTCAAACAAAAGCCAATTCTGATAACTGACGTTGAAACCAGCGAAGAAACCCGCTTTGATACCAGTTGTAATGAGCTAAACCGCGTATTGGGAGGTGGACTTGTGCCCGGCTCATTGGTGCTTATTGGAGGTGAACCAGGCATTGGTAAATCGACCTTGGTGTTGCAGGTGGTTTTAAATTTGAAAGGAAAACGTACTCTTTATATTTCGGGGGAAGAGAGCGTAAAACAGTTGAAAATGCGTGCTGAACGTCTGAAATTTGCAAATCCTGATTGCTATATTGTGAGCGAGACTTCGCTCGAACAAATTTATGTTCATATCCAAAATATTCAACCCGATGTGGTAATTGTCGATTCTATCCAAACGGTTTCTACCGAATTTATTGAGTCGTCACCCGGTTCGGTTTCACAGGTACGCGAGTGTGCTGCCAGTTTGTTGAAATTCTGCAAAACTACCGGAATTCCAGTACTTCTGATTGGTCATATTAATAAAGAAGGCAGTATTGCAGGTCCGAAAGTATTGGAACATATTGTCGATACAGTGTTGCAATTCGAAGGAGACCAGCATTATATGTACCGTATTTTGCGTTCCATTAAAAATCGTTTTGGGAGTACCTCGGAACTGGGAATTTTTGAAATGCAGCAAAACGGACTACGCGAAGTGAGCAATCCTTCTGAACTCCTGCTTTCGCAGAATCACGAAGGATTGAGCGGTGTGGCTATTGCTTCGGCTATCGAAGGTGTGCGACCATTCCTGATTGAAGTACAGGCATTAGTGAGTTCGGCTGCTTACGGCACACCACAACGTTCCAGTACCGGTTTTGATCTTCGCCGACTGAATATGTTATTGGCTGTGTTAGAGAAACGTGCCGGTTTTAAAATTGCTCAAAAAGATGTTTTCTTGAATATTGCCGGTGGTATTAAAGTCAACGATCCGGCTATTGATTTGGCGGTTATTTCGGCCATTCTGTCTTCTAATGTTGATATTGCTATTGAAAAACACGTTTGTGTGGCAGGTGAAATAGGACTTTCGGGCGAAATCCGACCTATCAACCGCATTGAACAACGCATTCTTGAAGCCGAAAAACTGGGCTTTGCCAAAATGATTATACCGGATTTTAATTTGAAAAGTCTCAATATCAGCAAGCTGAATATTGAACTGATTCAGGTAAAAAAGGTGGAAGAGGCTTTTAGGGTGTTGTTTAAAAAGTAATGAAGCCCCAAACCCCTAAAGGGGCTTAAAAGAGATCAAAGTAAAATATATTTTTTAGAATAAACAAAAATATTCATTAGTCAAAACTAACAATAGGCTCCTTTAGGGGTTTGGGGCTAAAATAAAAACATGATACGTACCGTAAATGTAACCCGCTATATCACTCCTTTGCGCGAAGGAGGTTCGTTACCGGCATTGGCTGAAGCTGATGACGACTTTAAGTATGTTGTCAAGTTTCGGGGAGCGGGACATGGTGTGAAAGCGTTGAATTCGGAACTGATTGGTGGCATTGTGGCAAAATTATTGAATTTACGTGTGCCTGAACTCGTTTTTGTACAGCTCGATGAGGCTTTTGGTCAAACCGAAGGTGATGAGGAAATTCAGGATTTGCTGCAAGGTAGTCGTGGTTTGAACCTTGGTTTACATTTTCTATCGGGAGCGTTGACTTACGACCCGGTAACTACGAAAGTGGATGGATTAACGGCTTCGAAAATTGTGTGGATGGATGCTTTTTTGACCAATGTTGACAGAACCGTGCGCAATACCAATATGCTAATGTGGCACAAAGACCTTTGGTTGATCGATCATGGGGCAACGTTGTATTTCCATCATACATGGACAAATTGGGAAAAACAGGCTCTGAATTCGTTCCCGTTGATAAAAGACCATGTATTGCTACCATTTGCTAACCAACTTGAAGAAGCTAATAGGTTTTGTAAACAAATACTTACGCCAGAAGTTATTCGTGAAGTAGTGGATTTGATACCCGATTCGTGGGCGGATGTTGCGGAAGAAGGTTTCACTGCCAATGAAGTACGTGAAGTATATTATCAGTTTCTGAATCAGCGACTTGAAAACTCCGATAACTTTTTAAACGAAGCCAATAATGCACGAAAAACACTTGTATGAATACGCTGTGATTCGTGTTTTACCAAGGGTGGAGCGCGAAGAATTTATCAATGTGGGGATTATCCTGTTCTCGAAACGGGCGAAATATATCTGCATGAAATATCAGTTGGACGAAGAGCGACTTGCCCTTTTTTCTACTGAACTGGATATGGATTTGTTGCGTGAAACGCTAATCTCGTTTGAACGTATTTGCAACGGCGATAAAACGGCAGGAATAATTGCTCAATTGGATATTCCTGAACGTTTCCGTTGGTTGACGGCTGTTCGCAGCTCTTGTATTCAAACCTCGCGACCACATCCCGGTTATGCCGAGAAATTGGATGCAGAGTTGCAAAAATTAGTTGAAGAGTTAGTTTTATAAAACAACAAAGCCATTCCGAACCGGGATGGCTTTATTGTTTTTCTGAATTAGCTGTTAATTATCAACTAATTATATTCTTGCTTTAATAGCTTTTGTTTCGGCTTCGAAACCCGGTTTCTCGAGCAAAGCAAACATGTTTTTCTTGTAAGCTTCCACACCCGGTTGATCAAAAGCATTTACGCCAAGTAGATAGCCACTGATACCGCAAGCTTTTTCGAAGAAATAAAGTAATTCACCCAAATAGAATTCGTTTAGTTTTGGCAATTCAATTTTCAAATTTGGCACGCCACCATCAATATGAGCAATCATAGTGCCGAGTTCGGCCATTTTATTTACTTCGTCCACATGTTTTCCAGCTAGGAAATTCAACCCATCGAGGTTGTTTTCATCATGTGGAAATATTTTTGTGAAGTTGCTTTCTTTTACCGAAATAACGGTTTCGAAAATGGTGCGTTCACCTTCCTGAATCCATTGTCCCATAGAGTGTAAGTCTGTAGTGAAATCAACAGCAGCAGGGAAAATGCCTTTGTTTTCTTTACCTTCGCTTTCGCCGTAAAGTTGTTTCCACCATTCACCTACAAAGTGTAGTTTTGGATGGAAATTTACCAGAATTTCTGTTTTCTTTCCGTTTCTGTAAAGTTCGTTACGAACAGCTGCATATTGCCCCGATATGTTGTTCTCAAAAGGAACAGCTAATCCTGTAGCTACTTCCATTGCTACAGCGCCGGCAATTAATTGGCGAATATCAAATCCGGCAACAGCTATAGGCAATAACCCTACCGGAGTAAGTACAGAGAAACGACCTCCAACATTGTCTTCAATAACAAATGTTTTATATCCTTCCTGAGTCGCCAGTGTACGGAGTGCTCCGCGTGATTTGTCGGTAATGGCAACAATTAATTGGTTGGCGGCTGCTTTGCCTTGTTGCTCTTCCAATTGAGTTTTCAATAAGCGGAAAGCCAATGCAGGTTCGGTAGTAGTTCCCGATTTTGAAATGGAAATAATTCCAAATTTCCTGGTTTTCAACAGCTCCTGTAATTCATAAAGATAATCTTCACCAATATTTTGTCCGGCATAAACTATCACCGGCGATTTACGTTCGGTTTGTAACCAGTCGAAACTGTTCGAAAGAGCATCGATAACGGCTTTTGTACCAAGGTAACTTCCTCCAATGCCAATAACCACAACTATTTCACAATTATTGCGAAGAATCTTCGCCGTGTTTTCAATATCAGCAAATTGCGCTTCATCTATTGACGAAGGTAAATCCAACCAACCCAAAAAATCGTTTCCTTTCACCGTGCCGTTGTGCAAAGCCGCATTAGCTGCTTCAACATCCGCTTTGTACCCTTCAACCTTTTGTTTTGATACAAATCCAAAAGCCTTATCTATTGATAATTTGATGTTTTCCATAGTGAAAATAAATGCCCCCTAACCCCCTAAAGGGGGAATTAAAAAGCTGGTTTATAATTTTTAACTCTTACATAGGTACATTATACAAAACAACGACGTTGTTATACTCGATAGAGAATGGTATAACATAATGCCTTATACTTAGCTCAAAAGAGGTATTTTATAAATATCAGTATATTTACTGAAAAATATTGAATTAAAATATGACATTAAGTATTTTCTATCAACACCTATATTATCTAACATTAATATGTGAATGAGTTTTATAAGTATTGGAGTATAATTTAAGATTTGATTCTCATTCCACATTTTCTTTACTTCTTTTAGATGATGTGTATAATAATCTCTTGTGTTCGTTATGATTTCAGCAGTATTATCAAAAGTCATATTCTCTTCTTGAAATACTATTATTTTAAACTCATTTTCAAAATACTCTAATATCTTTTTTATTCTGGTTTTAAAATATGGGGTACCAAATTTATTATTGAATTCTCCTTTAATGTATTTCTCCTTATCTTCCATAAATGTTCGATGCCACGCCTCTAGAGCTTGACATGAAAACAAAAATGTATTTTCATCTTTAAGTTTATCGTTTGCCAAAAAGTTTATCCATATATTTAGAGTTGGTTTCAATTTAAGAAAAGTGTCAATAAAAGCATTAATAATTTTTTCAAAATCGTCCTTTATTTCTATATATTGTATCACAAATTCTGAATGATTATTAAAATTATGAATAACATCTTTGTATTCTGTAAAATAAATCAACTCATTTCCATTATTCTCATCATAAAAAGACTGTTTAAGTATTTCAGTCTCTATGCCAAATATCAAATAGAAAAATATCTTTATTTTATTTGATAATGAAATAAAAGACTTATAATTCTCTTTTTGATTGGTTTCCAAAATAATAGTTGCAAATTGCTTCAATTGATAAATCGTATTATATTCATCTTTTGCGAAAGAAGAAGATTCATCAAAATCGAACAAAAGTTTTCCCCAATTTTGTATCAATATATGAAGAGTTTCCGGCTTTTTATACTCGATCTTTAAAACTGATCCATTTTCTTGTTGTTCTGAAATACAATTATGATTAAACCATTCCTTAAGACCATCTATTTCAAATTCAAACTTTTTACATTCCAATTCATGTTCCTCATTTAAAAACTTTCCTCTAATTATTTCACTGCAATATAAGGTTTTAAATACTAATCCACTCTTGTAATTATTTCTAAAATTTCCTTGATATATTACATTAATTAATGTGAAATCTCCTTCAATCGTCTTTCCATAAACATAAGTAAATCTCACTGGGTAATTAGAAATTGGCAGATTGTCAATAATCTCTAATTTATTATGTTTCTCAGATAAATAAAGTACTCCTTGATAGCCTACATTACCTAACTCTTTAAAAAACCATTTCCCATGAATTTCCATACTTTTTTCGATAATTATAACATGTTATATTTTAATATTCGACTTGCATCAAAGTTCATATTTAGGTTCTTCTCGTGAATAAAGTGTATTACGATCAACAATACCCTCATCAATTAATAGTTTTACAACATCAAACTTATCAGCAAGTGGATGAACTAATGCACTACTTAAGTTTTTCCGACAATTTCCGAATTTCCATTGTTGGTGAACAGCGGTTGTACAGAATTTCGTAGATTGAATCCACAATGGGCATATTCACTTGATATTTTTCATTTATCTCGTGTATGGTTTTGGTGGCATAATACCCTTCGGCAATCATTTCCATTTCAATTTGCGCTGTTTTTACCGAGTACCCTTTCCCAATCATTGTTCCAAACAAGCGGTTACGGCTAAACTTGGAATAAGCAGTTACCAGCAAGTCGCCCAGATAAGCCGATTCGTTAATGTCGCGGTGAAGTGGATTGGTTGCATTGCAAAAACGACTGATTTCCTGAATAGCGTTAGATATCAATACTGACTGAAAATTATCGCCATATTTTAATCCGTGACAGATGCCGGCTGCAATGGAATAAATATTCTTCATTACGGATGAATATTCAATTCCCAGAACGTCGTCGCTGGTAGATGTGCGGATAAAATTTGTTGCAAATCGTTGTGCCAGCATGCGCCCCCGCTCTCGCGAACTACAGGCAATGGTCAGATACGAAAGGCGTTCCAGTGCTACTTCTTCAGCGTGACAAGGACCTGCTAAAACGGCGATATTATCTTTCGGAACATTATAAATATGCTCAAAATAATCCGACACAATCATATTTTCGTCTGGTACAATCCCTTTGATAGCCGATACAATCATCTTATTGTCAAGTTTCCGCTTCAGCTTTTTCAGATGCTGTTTCAGAAAAGGCGATGGGGTAGCAAAAATCAAAATATCGGAAGTGCGCACCAACTTATTGATATCGCTGGTAAAATGAATACGGTCGGTATCAAATTTCACTCCGGTTAAATAAGACGGATTTTTACTCAATCGTATAAAATCATCAATTTGTTCCTGACGGCGCATATACCAGTTGATGCTATCATTATTGGCTAGCGCAATTTTCGCAATTGCAGTAGCCCAACTTCCGCCGCCTAATACAGCAATTTTACTTTTTTCGTTAATCATATAACCCCTAGCCCCTAAAGGGGGACTAAATTACTTTTATCTTGTGAATTAATACTAACCCCTAGCCCCCTAAAGGGAAGCTAAGTTACTATCGTTTAGTGAATTGATAATTACCCCTAACCCCTAAAGGGGAATAAATCTATATCTGTAATAATATTGAATATCAAACACGTACTTGCATAATTCCCCTTTAGGGGTTAGGGGTTCTCTATGCATTATATATCCAGGAAGCCACGTCCTCTTTCGAAGGGTTTGTCAGCTCCAGTTTGTGTTTTTTGTTCAATCCGCAAATATCCTGATGAAACTTGTTTGGATTCAAGTCTTTCAGGTCGGTTACCATCACGATGCCGGCTTTCTGCACCACTTCCACCCATGCTTCAGGTATTCCCAAGGCTATGAATTTATCGAGTCCATCTTTCTTTGCTACTTTTTCCGGTTTCATTTGTGGGAAGAAAAGTACTTCCTGAATAGCTACCTGACCGGTCATAAGCATAACCAAGCGATCCATACCAATTCCCATTCCCGAGGTTGGAGGCATGCCGTATTCCAGCGAGCGAACAAAGTCCATATCGATAAACATAGCTTCGTCGTCGCCTTTTTCGCTTAATTTCAGTTGTTCCTGGAAACGTCCGAGTTGGTCAATAGGGTCATTTAGTTCAGAATAAGCATTCGCCAGCTCTTTTCCGTTTACCATTAATTCAAAACGTTCTGTCAGTTCAGGATTATCGCGGTGACGCTTGCAAAGAGGCGACATTTCGCGTGGATAATCGGTAATGAAAGTAGGTTGTATGTAGTTTCCTTCACATTTTTCGCCGAAGATTTCGTCAATCAACTTGCCCTTACCCATGGTTTCGTCGGCTTCGATGTGCAATTGTTTGCACACTTCGCGCAGTTGCACGTCGTCCATGCCGTTGATGTCAATGCCTGTAAATTCTTTGATAGAATCGATCATGCTGATACGTTTGAACGGCGTTTTAAAGCTGATTGTATTATCGCCCACTTTAATTTCGTCGGTTCCGTTCACGTCGCGGCAGATTTTTGCAATCATGTTTTCGGTGAACGTCATCATCCAATTGTAGTCTTTGTAGGCCACATATATTTCCATGGCGGTAAATTCAGGGTTGTGTGTGCGGTCCATCCCTTCGTTGCGGAAGTTTTTGGAGAATTCATATACTCCTTCAAAACCACCTACGATTAAGCGTTTCAAATACAATTCGTCGGCTACGCGCAGGTAAAGCGGCATGTCCAACGCGTTGTGATGCGTTGTAAACGGACGAGCCGAAGCACCGCCGGGGATCGATTGCAGAATCGGAGTCTCAACCTCGATATATCCTTCGGCGTTGAAATAGTCGCGCATCGATTGATATACTTTGGTACGTTTGATGAAAATATCTTTCACGCCTTCGTTCACAACAAGGTCAACATAGCGTTGACGGTAGCGTTGTTCCGGGTCTTCGAACGCATCGAAAGCCACACCGTCTTTGTATTTTACGATTGGTAGCGGACGAAGCGATTTGCTAAGTACGGTTAGTTCTTGTGTATGAACGCTTATTTCGCCTGTTTGAGTGCGGAACACAAATCCTTTGATGCCAATAAAATCGCCGATATCCAGCAATTTTTTGAATACGGTATTGTACATTTCGGGTTGCGCTTCGGTGTTTATGTCGTCGCGGCTCACATATACCTGAATGCGGCCTTTCGAGTCCTGCAACTCTACGAATGCTGCCTTGCCCATAATGCGGCGGCTCATAATACGGCCGGCAATACAAACGGGTTTACCGCTTTCTTCGTCGTTGAATTCAGCTTTTATATCGGTGGAAAATGCATCGGTTGGGTACAGGGCGGCAGGGTAGGGGTCAATGCCTAAATTGCGTAATTCGTCCAGACTCTGACGTCTGAATTGTTCTTGTTCAGTAAGTTCTAAGCTCATAATCTCTTTTAAGTACAAAATTGTTGCAAAAGTACAAAAAGTAATGCATAATTCATAATGTATGATTCATAATGCCAGGGGTGACGCATTAAAATTTAAGAATTTTAAGCAAATAGTTATTTTCCCAACCTGCTGCTTTTCTTTTTCCTTTTATACTTGCTTTGAGAGAATCGTTTTTCAAAAGGTTTAGACATATTTTATT
>Ga0302288_1002430_pt1 | contig 10987 bp, 6 predicted proteins | sample III_Fen_N1_1_FD_194549 | JGI IMG/M metagenome (GOLD analysis project Ga0302288, IMG submission 194549) | Peat permafrost microbial communities from Stordalen Mire near Abisko, Sweden - III_Fen_N1_1 | ecosystem: Environmental > Terrestrial > Soil > Wetlands > Permafrost | place: Sweden: Abisko...
GCACTCTACCCGCTTTTGGTCGGCTCGTTTTTTGGCCCGTTTCTGGGTGTCTCACTTAGCCTGCTGGCTTTTCAACATACGAAAGTGGGAATTGCATCTACCCTGATAGCCACGGTTCCTGTATTTATCCTGTTGCCATCAGTTATCTTTCTGGGCGAAAAGTTAAACTGGAAAGAGGTAATCGGATCGTTTATGGCTGTAGGTGGCATGTTTGTATTCTTTATTTAGCAATACCCCAGCTATGGATTTCTTAAATTTATCCCTTCAGCGCCATAGTGACAGAAACTACCTCAATCACAAGGTCGAACCAGATAAAATTTAGAGGATACTTGAGTGAGCCCGAATAGCCCCTTCTGCCTGTAATATCCAACCATGGGAAGTGATCGCTGTTGATCAACCTGATTAAAAAACAAAGTTGCAGATTGGCTGGTTTGACGAATCTACCGTTAAGAAAATTCTATCTTTACTGTTCTTTTTTTACCTGTTTTGGTAGAATCTCTTCAATGACACTTCCTGTAGTGCAATTGGGAGGGACAATGCCAAGTAGCGCACAAATGGTTGGAACCACATCGGTAGCATCTGTCTTTTTTAAGGTGGTGCCCTTCTTTATCCCTGCTCCGTACCATACCAACGGCACCTGATCATTATCTGTATAATCAATCGGCTTGTATTTCTCTTTTGGAAGCCATCCCTCTTCGTAACGTATCATCACATCTCCGGAACGTTTGATGTGAAAATTATTTTGAAATGAAGCAAGCGGACCACCCAGAAAATTATCAGATTCAATTTCAAAAGCAGCTTTGGCATAGGCAATCCCTTCAAACTGGTTAAGAAATCTTGCTGTTTCTGCTTGCATATCACGAAGATTTATCTTCTTCTTTCCAACCAGTTCATGGTTCAGGTACAGTTGTTGATTGCTGAATTTTTCGACCCAGTCACCCTCTCCATATTTGATGTTCAGGAAGGACTTCAAAAGCGAAACGGAGCTTTCCGGATTAAAAATACCTGTGTTCAGTCTATATTTTTCCTTCAGATAATCTGCATGATAAGAGATACTTGAGGTTGAAGTGAGGAAAAACAAAACGTTCTCAGTTCCAAATCCATTTTCAATGTATTTCAACAATTCGGCAATCTCCTTGTCCATACGCAGGTAAGTGTCTTCCATTTCGACAGAAAATGGGCCAAAATTACTGCACTCTTTGTCCATGGAGGAAAATACCAGCGTTAAAAGATCGGGGATCAAGTCATATCCGAGCTGTTCTTTGGGGATCAGTTGCAAGGCAAAATCTTTCACATAAGTATTGGCAAACGGGGTACTTTTAAGAATGGAATAGGTCCCGCCATACTCTTTCTTCAACTTGGAGAGATCGTAAGGGAAACTATTGTATTTACCAAGAAAACCGGTTTCATGGAGAGATGCACTCTCCACACTCTCACTGTATGTGATCTGATCATTCAGGGTTTTCCATTCATAGCCCATATATTTATCTGCCAGTTTGAATTTATTGAACTCAGTTGCCCAGACCGGATACTGGTTCATGTAGTAGGAGCTGGAGATCATGTTTCCAGAGTTTTCATCCAACCAATAAGCCCCATCGGCTGAATGACCGGCAGAAAAAACAGCTGCATAATCATTCATGGCAATACTGAATACACGCGCCCTCCCCTTGGTTATTAGTTTTAGCCGATCGCCCAGCGTCGGAGTCAACAATCGGGACGCCGATCGCTCCCCTCGTTTTGAATTTGATCCGATTGAAGTATAAGCATTATCGAAAGTGCAGTCAATCTCTTTGTTTTTCAAACGATCGATCCAGCTATCACTAACAATACCATGATGAGAGGGAGTAGTGCCTGTAAACAAAGTTGCCATGCCCACCGTAGGCCGCTGTACAAGATTATTAACATGGTGATTGGCACAGATAAATCCTCCGGTATAAAGACGTTTGAACCCATCCTCTCCAAATTTATTCCAGTAGCGTTCGATATAATCGGGGTGCATATTTTCAATTACGAAGCCAACAACAAGTCTGGGGGCCGCAACTGAAACAGTAGTATGCCCCTGGGCAAAGAGAAAGAGTGGAAAAATGAAGGAGAGAATAAACAATAGAGATTTACGAACCATGTCAAGTTATTTTTTAGACAAATGTAACGACTTGAGTTGATCCGTCAAAAAACAATTATTTTAGCATTTCGTTTAATGAAATATCCATTCCATGCTACCTTTGAAAACAAATTATTGACCAATGAATCCTGTTAAAGAAGTTTGCGTAGAGTCGTTTGAGGAAGCGTCCAGAGCAGTTAAAGCCGGCGCATCACGCATAGAACTGTGTGATAATCTTACAGTTGGTGGGACAACACCTTCCTACGGAACCATAAAAAAGTGTATGGAGAGATTACCCGTACCGATAATGGTGATGATCCGGCCAAGAGGCGGCGACTTCAACTATTCGTCTGATGAATTTGCAATCATGCAGGAAGATATTATTCTATGCAAAGAGTTGGGGGTTTCGGGTGTAGTCTTTGGACTGCTTGACAAATACAGCAATATTGATGAAGAACGCACCAGAATGCTGGTTCAACTCTCAAGACCACTACAGGTCACTTTTCACAAAGCCATTGATAATGCAATGAATATTCTGGGAAGCGTTACCCTTTTAAAAAAAGTTGGCGTTGAACGAATTCTTTCATCCGGAGGCAAGAAAACCGCTGCAGAGGGCCGGAAAACACTTAATCAGATGATTGAACTTGCTGCACCTCAGCTTTCAATCATCGTAGCAGGTAAAGTAACCCACGAAAATTTCGAAGAAATTAAGAAAAAGATACCTTCATGTGACTACCATGGCCGCCGATTAGTAGCCTTCTGATCCTTCAATGCATATATTACCGTGTTATTAACTTAAACAAAATATAAAAATGAACTTCAAAAGAATAACCACTGTTCTAATTATTCTATTAAATATCTATTTACCAGGAATTTGCCAGATAATTGACCTTTCCAAATATCGATTGCCTTTGAATGCCGAAGGCATAACACTCTACCATTTAAATTCAGACTCACTGTTTCATGAACCACAGAATGTTGTTGTTGCTGAATATAAAAATGAGGCTTTCCCAAAATATCAATTAGCCATAGCCTATTTGGATTCTTCGCTTCAAAGAACCAGTCTTTTTGGTGAAAAGTCCAAAGCTTTGGTAGCATTGAACGGAAGTTTTTTTGATGTCCAAAAAGGTGGATCAGTGGTATATATAGAATCTGAAGGAAAGGTTATCGCCAGAAACAGACGTTCAAAAGACAAATGGGCTAAAACTGATTCATTATTGAATGGAGCAATTATCCTCGACTATTCTGGAAATTTGAAGATCGAAATTGCGAAGTCAGCAGCCATCTATGAACGATCTGATCAGGAAAAGACTGTTTTGGTTTCCGGCCCGATTTTGCTTGTCGACGGACAGATTTTACCTCTCGAGAATTCTGGCTTTGTAAATAATAGCCATCCGAGAAGCTGCCTTTGTAAAACCACTGATAGAAGTATTCTTTTCATCGCCATTGATGGTCGCAGTAAAGTTGCAACAGGAATGAGCCTGAAAGAGGTGCAGCAATTTTTGCTACGGCTGACCTGTAAGGATGCAATCAACCTGGATGGCGGTGGTTCAACAACACTTTGGATCAATGATGGAAACACAAAAGGGATCATGAATAAACCCAGTGACAAAGAGGGCGAACGACCAGTAGCCAACATCCTGCTAATTAAAAAGAATGACTGAGCGTAAATGTGGGGCAAGTGAAAATTTTAACTTTATTTCACCTGCATCTGATGACTCAGAATGTATCCAAATATCCCTGCCAAACGGATATCTTTTGGTTTACGCTTGCAAAATTGAAGATAAACCCTCAACTTTAGCAAGTGTATTAAATACCTGAAATTGAAACTCCTTATTCTTGTCATTTATCTGTTTTTATATGTAAGTCCCTTGTCTTCGAAAAATATACAATCTGTGTTTTCAAAGGAGGGGATAGGCGGTTCCACGCTGCAAACCGATCCGGCAAATTACAATGAATTTTTTGGGTCAAAGTCAGGAAAAGGAAAAAACAAAAATGATACTCTCGTCGTTCAGGGATCAGTATCGCCGAATATTCTCCATCAAAAACCGCCACAGTTAAATACCGAAAAACAGGATACTATAAAACTGGTCTCAATCGGTTCTATTTCACCAAATAAGGGATTAGACAAACTTGTTGTTAAAAATTATTTCACAAAAAACCTACTGGGATATTTTATCACAACACAACGCCACTCCTTCGCTGAATCAGGTGAGCAGAGTATCTCTTACTTTAAACAATTTAGTGGGAAAAAAATCGCTTCTATCCGGTTTAAAAGATTACATCCCTTTGGCACTTCGATGCAGGATACATCATTGTTCGCCTCAAAATGGATTGAAAAAACGGGAAACCGATTACACATGAACACTACGACAGGTAAATTGAAGATGCAGTTGCTCTTTAAACCTGGAGAAACGGTAAACCCTTTGTTGATGGCTGAAAACGAAAAACTGATGCGTGATCTGAGTTATCTCGAAGATGTCTCTTTTCGGCTTGAACCGGTTGAGAACAGTCCGGATGAAGTCAATATTATTGTTATTAGCAAAGATAAATTTGAATATGGCTTCAGCATGAATCTCAATGCGGACTACAGCGACGTTGAATTAGTCAATGAAAACATGTTTGGATTGGGCCATAGGTTGAATATGGGTATGGCTCAAAAAAACGCTTATTTGCCGGAAATGGGAATCTATTTCACATACAACGTGAATAATATACTTGGTCAGTTTATTAATTCAACAGTAGGATATTCAGACACTTACCTTAAAAAAGGTTGGAATATTGCTGTAGAGAAAAAATTTCTCACTTCCAGGGAGGAAAATGCCGGAGGTTTTTCTTATGAGCATGTCTCCAAGTTCAACTATATTGCTACTGATCACCCTATTGCCCTCGATACCACCGTAGCATATATCACAAGCGATCTATGGTTTTTGCACGCTTTCTCCAACCCTAATAACTTATTTAACAAAACCCTCCTCTCTTTCAGATATTATCATCAGCAATTTAACCGTAGTAGCGATGACTCCTTTGGACAGAGTAGATTTTTAAGAAATCACAATTTCTTTCTGACAAGTGTGAGTTTCTCCAGAAGAAATCTTTACAAAAATAATCTCATATACGGTTACGGCGTTACAGAAGATATCCCTTATGGGCATTACTATGAAATAACGACCGGATTGGATAATTCACAATTTGGAACCTGGCCCTATCTTGGTTTATCGATTAGTAATGCCTTCATTGACAGAGAAGGAAACTACTACAGTGGACGGGTTGCCATTGATGGGTTTCTGGATAACGGGACTGTCAAACAAGGAACTATACTTGCCAGCGCAAATCTCTTCTCCAAAAAATTTTTTGCTCTCGGTGATCCATTCAGGGAATTTATCAAAATTGAATTTCTTGGAGGGATCCATCGATTTAAAGAAGAATACCTGACGATTGACGGACGATTTGGAATCAGGGATTTTTATACCCGAAATCTAAGAGGAAACTATCGGTTAAAATTCAACTTCGAAACAGTAAGGTATTTAAAATGGAATTTTTATGGCTTTAGATTTACCAACTATCTTTTTACGGATTTCGCTTTTTTAACTGACCAAGTAAGATCAATCTTCACAAACGATTTTTATGCCGGTATCGGTGTGGGTTTAAGAATATACAACGAATCACTTGTATTTAAAATAGTCGACATCCGGCTCACCTGGTTTCCTGTTAAACCACCAGAAGGAATAAGCCCATTTGGCACGAATCTCCAAGGACTCACAAAATCACGTTTCAATGACTACCTGGGGACTAAACCTGAAGTTATCAGGTATCAGTAAAAAGCAAAATCGAAGCATGAAATAGCCATGAGACCATTATAACACCAACCGGAAATGATTATGTGGCTATTCCATTTGGCCGTCAAAAAACATATTACAAACAAATGAAACCAAGTTTAAACAACGATAGCTTTGCCCTAGGGCAAAGCAAAATCGTTCATTTCTATTTAGCCTATTTAACCACTCCGGAACACTAACAGTTACCACATCATCTTGCAAGGAACGAATAAAGTAACTCAGTAATGCTTTTTAAAACTTCTACCTATAACCCTGTTATTCCAATTGTTTTAATAGTTTTCCCGATTGCTCCTTATAGAACCCTTTACGGGATACGATCGATCTAAATTGAGCCACAGCCTTTTGTCTCTCCTCTATCCTGAGATAGCAGAGACCAATGTACCATTCGGATTGTTCAACCAAAAGATTATCACCTTGTTGAACTACCTCTAAGAAAGAACTGATTGCTCTTCTGTACTCTCCTTGTTCCTGATAAGCAACTCCTGAATAAAACGGGATACTGAAACCGTCCTGTTCCGTTGGCGGGGCATTCTCCAACCATTTCAGGGCAGCATGATAGTTACCTCTATCTATTTCCCGAAGCGCTGTATTCAGGGCATTATTGGAAACCAAAGCAGATCTGGATACAATATTCACACTTCTATATGGCTGATAATATGATGCATACAATTGCTGATCCGAATACATTTTGTGTCGCAACAGTGAAGGGATCGCCACCATCAAAATTATAACAGAAGCCGCTGCATACCAGAACAGGTTCTTCCTTCTTGGAGAGACAACACCAAGTTTTTCAGCGGCCCGATTCTGTTCCTCCTGCGAAATCTGTTGCAAACTGGCCCTTAACGCCATCACATCAGCTTCACCAATGGCTTTATCCACCTCTTTGTGGAAAGCAATATCTGCAGCCAGACCTGGATTGACCATCAACTCATCTTCAAACAGCTCTAAGGCAGACTCATCCAATTCGTCATTAAAATAACCTTCAATCTCTTTAATAGATCTTGAATGAGAGTATTCGTTCTGAATCATCTCTTTTAGCCCGGCCCTGAGTCTCATGATATCTTGCTCTTCTATGGCCGTATTGATCTCCCTGTGAAGATCTATTTCGTTGGAAAGAGATGCATTCAGCATGGCCTCTTCCCTCATCAATGTTTCAATTTCGTCACTGAGCTCACCGGTAATTAAATCTTCAATCTCTTCAAAAGTGCGCTCGTGTATGGTTATACTTTGGGCAATGGACTGGAGATTTGCCCTTAGATCAATAATTTCTTTTTCTTCTACTGCATCCCTGATTTCGTCAAAAAGCACTTCATCTTCAGGCGACATCATCTGGTTCTCAATCTCATTCTTCTCTTCCACTTCGGAGAAAAGATCATGAACAACCTCTTTCGATGCAACAGAATGATTCTTGATGTGTAGTTTCTGGAGATAATTTCCTACCTCATTTTCTACATCCTCAACATTCAGATTGACAGGATTAAACACTTCCTCCGTTAAACCAAAACAGGCTTCCGGATCAATTATACGCTCATCCATAGAGGAATCACCGATTTGTTTGCTAATATCTTTCAATTGTCTTCGTAATAATATGATTTCCCTTTCACACAACGCCTCTTCTATTTCTATGCATAGTCTGATATCCTCAGCAGACGTAAGTCCATCAAACAGAACAGACTGAACCAAACCAGCTCTGTATCCTGTGGGATCGTTGTGCACAACCTTCTTTTTACCTCTTTTTTTAGTGTCAGGGATCATTTTGTAAAAGATTTTTAAATCCACAAAAAACGGCCTGAAAAGCCTTAATCCACGGCAAACCAAAAAACGCTATATCAATAGCAATTATTCACGTTTTCTAACGACATTAGCAAACTTAACCGCCAATGTTGCAGAAAAGATAACAATAAAATCTTGATAAAACTATTCAGTGATAATAATAGGGGTTGGAATACCGTATCCGCAGTCACCGTCACTGTCATCGTTACCTTCAGTAACAATAATAGGGGTTGGAATACCGTATCCGCCTTTTACTGATGCCAATTCTTCGTTTGAAAGTACTTCTACTGATAGGTAATTAAAATTTTTCATGGTAAAATGTTTTAAAAAGTTATTAATTCTTTATTGTTCCTTGCAATACTTAATACCATGAACCCTAAAAAGGTAACCCCTGATTTTCAAAAAAAAATATTCTTTTTGAAAAAAAGCGTATATAGTCCTGGATATCTAATAGTTAAAAATTTAATGTTTTTTAATTGTCAATCATTTTTTTAATTTAATTTACACGTACCGAATTGCAATAACCCCTTATGGAGACTTGTTCCCTTACAAGATGTATTTTCTGGAGGACTATACTCTTCTGGATGTGCCTGATTTCTCCCATGCTCGCCTATTCCCAACAAGGCTCTGCGGACAAGGAAAAAGAGGCTTTCAGCCATGCGGCACAGGCATTGGGCAATGGATCTTATGACATGGCGAGGAGTCTTTTTAATAATTTACTTCAGATCAGGAGTGAAAAGTATGGATTGAACTCCGTACCAGTTGCCAATGTAATGACTAATCTGGGGGTGGCAACAACACAGTTGGGATTATACGATCTCGCCATCTCGTATTATGATAAATCATTACTTATTTATGAAGCTGCCGGAGATAAAGAACTAAAACATTTGGCAACTGTATATCAAAATTTAGGCATCTGTTACAATGCAAAAGGGGACATTGAGAAGGCAAGAAACTATTATGAAAATACCGATAGAATCTTTCAAAAGCTTAAAATATCGAACCAGGTTGAATACGAAATACTGTTAATGAATATTGCTCTGTTCTATCTTGATAATAAGAAGATTGCAGAGGCTGAAAAGTACAATGAAAAATCATTTGAAATTAATCCTCACAGCACTCATAATTTCAAGAAGCTAACTACCAGTGGACTAATCTATCTGGAGAAAAAAGAATATGAAAAAAGTATTTTTCTTCTAAATAAAGCAATTACAGTCGGAGAAAAAGATCTGGGCGCAGATTTCACACAAAAGGGTTTGATCTATATGAATCTCGGCATGGTCTACCTGGAGATGGAAGATTTCAATCGTTCTCTGGCAAATTATCAGATTGCGTGCGAATTGATTGGAATGAAAATGGGCAAACAAAACATTTCCTACTCCTCCTGTTTAAAAGATATGGGCTTAAACTACCTCAGAAAGAAGGAGAGCACCAGTAATCTTGAAAAATTCTTATCCCAACGTAAGAGGAACATAGAGACTTCAATCGACTACTTTCAAAAGGCGATTATCGCCATCACTCCGGGATTTACCTCCACAGACCAGCGTTCCAACCCTAATCCAGAGAATGCCATCGATAGGACCCGGTTACTGGATGCACTAAAAAATAAGGCAGAAGCATTTTATTTGCTCTCCCAGATGGAAGAAAAGCAAGAAAACAAGGAGGCCTGCATTCAGAAGCTGAAGCTGGCCATTGCCACCTATGACCTCTCGATAAAAACCATACATTTGATCAGAAACGGTTATCAGAATCAGGAGAGCAGGCTCTTCCTTGCCGAAAACGAGCATCCAGTTTATGCTGAAGCCATTGAAGTTGCCGTTCGTTTGTACGAAAAAACCGGAGACCGGCAATATTTTGACAAAGGGTTCGAAATTTCTGAGCGCAGCAGGTCAGCAGACTTTCAATCTATGCTGAGAGAGCTGCTTGCAAAAAAAATTTCAAGCTTACCCGACTCGTTGCTCCAAAAGGAGACAGAGCTAAAGGGAGAGATTGCAGCTTATGAAAATTTTATTTTCAATGAAAAGAGTGCCCCTGAGCCTGATCTAAAGAAAATTAACCTCTGGAAAGACAAAGTATTCTCCCTTACGCAGGATTATCAGCAGATGATTGATCTCGTTGAAAAACATTATCCCCGTTATTATCAGTATAAATATGCCGATCCTATCGTATCTGTTCAAAAAATTCAGCAGTCGCTCGGCCGAAGGGAAGCATTTATTGAGTATTTCATCAACGAAGGCAAGAAAAATAGGGAAGGGGAGTTGTATACTTTCGCGATTACAAACAATGAATACAAAATTATCCGCAAACCAATAAATTCAGGATTTGATACTACCATCGATCACTTTTTGAAGTTCTTAAAAAATAACATGGTACTAAAAACACGGAAAGCAGACTATGTACAGTATACCAAAGACGCATCCGACCTCTATAAGACCCTGATCGAACCTTTTGCACCAACCATGCAGGATTACCGCCTGGTGATAGTTCCTGATGATAAACTCTCCTATCTTCCTTTCGATGCATTTCTGGCTTCTGCTGCAGATACCAGCAAAATGGATTTTAGAAATTTGGATTATCTTGTTCATCATCATGCCATCTCCTACACCTATTCTGCCACACTCCTTTACTATTATTTTCAGAATAATCTGAAATACAGCAATAAGGTTGCAGCTTTTGCCCCTGATTATACAGAAGAGTCTTTGCCTGAAGCTCCAACATCCGATCATTTCTTACCGTTACCCGGCGCTGAAGCAGAGGTAACCGGAGTAACCGGATTAATGTCAGGAGATCAGTTCGTAAAAGCAAAAGCGACCAAGCGGATGTTCATTGAAAATGCTGAAAAATATGATATTCTGCATCTTGCCATGCATACTATACTCAACGACACATTACCGCTTTATTCCAAAATGGTTTTTTCGACTGATAATACCGGTAAAAATGAGCGGACTTTGAATACCTACGAAATTTACAACCTCAAGCTTAAGGCTGACATGGTAGTCCTCAGTGGATGCAATACCGGCTCGGGCAAGCTTCAGAAAGGGGAAGGGGTCATGAGTCTTGCCAGGGCATTCATTTATGCCGGTTGTCCCAGCATCATTATGACATTATGGAATGTTGAAGATATCTCAAGTTCCACTTTGATGATAGAATTTTACCGGAACATTAAAAGTGGATTCTCTAAAGACGAAGCGTTGAGAAGAGCTAAAATCACTTATATTTCACAAGCCGATCCACTTAAAGCACATCCCCATTTCTGGCTTGGATATGTCTCTAT
>Ga0302288_1002436_pt1 | contig 10978 bp, 8 predicted proteins | sample III_Fen_N1_1_FD_194549 | JGI IMG/M metagenome (GOLD analysis project Ga0302288, IMG submission 194549) | Peat permafrost microbial communities from Stordalen Mire near Abisko, Sweden - III_Fen_N1_1 | ecosystem: Environmental > Terrestrial > Soil > Wetlands > Permafrost | place: Sweden: Abisko...
TCAGACTGATTATTTGGTGTGGTTTTTTGATGAATTTCGCTGCAGTCATTATTTTTCGGATAAGTGTTTGGGCACCTGCCTCAGTCTATTTTACCCATCAAAATGCTTTTGCTCTTATACTTCACAGTGCCGAACGACTTACCATTGCCAGTTTTATTGCCTTTCTGTTCGGTTCGTTTATGAATGCTTACGTGATGAGCAAAATGAAAATAATGCACCGCGGTCGGCATTTTTCGATTCGTGCGGTAGTATCAACCATTATAGGCGAAGGAACCGATTCACTGGTATTTTTTACCATTGCCTTTTCGGGCGTACTTCACCACCGGGTGTTATTTATACTTATTCTGACTCAAACGGCACTTAAAACAGCCTACGAAATAATCGCTTTACCACTGACTACTTTTGCCGTAAAATGGCTCAAAAAACATGAACATGCGGATGTGATTGATCATGGAGTCACATACAATCCTTTCAAAATAAAAGATATTTAATTTGATTGTAGCGCTTTTAAAACCAAATTTTATAGGTGCTTCTTTAAATAACGAATGAATATTATACGTTTGGGATACAACTACATAGCATATATATTGAATTAATTATCAATAAATCGTACCTGTAGATTCGATTGAAAAAAAATAAATACTTACATTAGTGCCCTAAAACATTACTAAAACATTATGCTAATAATTGGAATTGCCGGTGGTACCGGCTCCGGAAAAACAACTGTTGTTCGCAAAATTTTAGACCGACTCCCTGTTGGTGAAGTGGTTGTATTACCACAAGACTCGTATTACCGCGACAGCAGTCATTTACCATTAGAAGAAAGATTGGAAATGAATTTTGATCATCCCGATAGCATTGAATTCGAATTGTTGGTAAAACATTTGAAAGAACTCAAAAAAGGAAAAACCATAGATCAACCCATTTATTCATACCTCACGTGTACGCGTTCCAGCGAAACAATTCCTGTTAAGCCTTGTCATGTTATTATTGTAGAAGGCATTTTGGTGCTTACCAATCCGGAATTGCGCAAAATGATGGACTTAAAAGTGTTTGTTGATGCGGATGCCGACGATCGGTTAATCCGCGTGATAAACCGCGATATTGTGGAACGGGGACGCTCAGTAAACAAGGTGATGGAGCGTTATGAAGGTACTGTAAAACCTATGCACCTTCAGTTTATTGAACCTTCCAAACGATTTGCCGATTTGATTATTCCACAAGGTGGCAACAATCATGTGGCCATTGACATTTTGACTAAATATATCGAGAATAAATTATCTAATGAAAAACTATTGGTGAACAGTTAAGTATAGAACTCTGATTACTGCTAACTGATTACTGTTAACTGAAAATTCTATGCTAAACAACGAACTACAGAAAATCATGTTTCTGGACATAGAAACGGTTCCGCAAACTCCCGATTTTGATGAACTTGGAGAAGAACTTTGTCATTTGTGGGAAGAAAAGTTCAACCTGATTCACAAACGGATGCCAGAGAAATATGCTGTGGAAACTACTCCGGCTGAGGCATTTAATAACAGTGCCGGCATTTATGCAGAATTTGGGAAAATTGTATGTATTTCGGTAGGGTTTATTTATTATCAGGCTAATACTGTGCATTTCCGTACTAAATCATTCAGCGGAGACGATGAAAAGCTTATTTTATCGGAATTTTCAGATATGATTGCCAAATTCTGCACCACCAAAGATCACACGCTCTGTGGACATAATATTAAAGAATTTGATATACCCTATATTTGCAGGCGTATGCTGATAAATGAAATCAAACTTCCTTCCATTTTCGACATTGCAGGTAAAAAACCATGGGAAATCAACTTTATCGATACCTTGGAATTGTGGAAATTTGGCGATTATAAAAATTACACCTCGTTGAAATTGCTGACGGCAGTTTTTGGAATTCCTACGCCTAAAGATGATATTGATGGAAGTCAGGTGGCTACTGTTTATTACAAAGAAAAGAACATTGAGCGCATTGCACTTTATTGCCAGAAAGATGTAGTTGCCACTGCTCAGGTATTTCTAAAAATGAATGGATTAAAGCTTATTAATGCCGACAATATACAGTTTATCTGATTGCATATGAAGAAAGTGTACCCGATCATATTTATCATTTTCTTTCTTTTGTTTGCTTCATGCGGAACAAAGAAAGTTGATAGTTCTTCGGTTCAACCTTCAAGAGATCTTAAAGAAATAGTGGAATCAGATACCCTGAAAGTTGCCACTATGTATAGTTCAACTTCCTATTTTTTGTTTCGTGACGAATTGCTGGGTTTTGATTACGAAATGGTAGAAAACTTCGCCAACTACCTGCATGTAAACCTCGAAATTAATATTGCGCATTCCGAAAATGAAATGAGTCAGCTCCTTAAGGCCGGGAAAGTGGATATGGTAGCATACAATACTATTGAAACCAAAGCATTAAAACGACAATTTGATTTTGTTTTACCACAGGAACAATCTTATCAGGTACTAGTCCAAAATATGGGTGCCAATGCACTTTCGGATGTCACAGAATTAGCCGGAAAGAGTGTTTATGTACCTGCAAACAGTATTTTTTATGAACGCCTGAAAGCATTGAACGACGAAATTGGTGGAACAATCAATATTGTTGTGGCAGCCGATTCGCTTTCAAACGATGATTTGATAGAAATGGTGGCTGACAATAAAATAAGCTATACCGTTGCTTATCACAATGTAGCCATGCTCCACAAATCATTTAATAGAATGCTGGATTGTAGGATGCCTATCGGGTTTAGCCAAAATAATGGTTGGTTGATTCGCAAGAGGAGTCGCGACTTACGAAAAGCTTTAGCTAAATGGAGAAAACAACCCGAAACTGCTTTAGTTGAGAATAATCTTTTGCATAAATATTGGGAAAAAAGTCCGTTCTTTGCACTTCGAAAAGTCAAAATTCCAAAAGGAGCTATTTCGCCTTACGATCAGTATTTTAAAAAATATGCCCCTTTGATTAACTGGGACTGGCGTTTACTGGCAGCATTGGCATTTCATGAGTCCAGATTCGTGGCATCTGAAGAATCATGGGCGGGAGCTGCGGGTATAATGCAATTAATGCCTCATACTGCGGCAAATTTCGGATTGGATAAAGACACGAAATATAATGCCGAAATGAATATAGAAGCAGGAGTTCAATATATTAAGAGTTTAAATTTGGCTTTTCTTCAGATTGAAAACGAAGAAGAACGTATAAAATTTATTCTGGCAGCTTATAATTCAGGACCTGCACATGTGCTGGATGCAATGGCTCTGACCAGGAAATATGGCAAAAATCCACATGTTTGGTTCAATCAGGTTGAATATTTTTTACTCAAAAAACGCGAACCGGAATTCTATAACGATCCGGTGGTAAAATATGGATATTTCGGTGGAAAAGAAACCGTAAAATATGTTCAAAATACACTTGATACTTACCAAAAATACTTGAAGAGGAAATAATGATGGATTCTGATTTTATGAGTAAGAAGATTTATCATATAACAATAACTTTTATTTAACTAGAAACTAAAAAATGGACAGCGAAATTATTCTTATCAACATTTCGGGGGATGATAAACCGGGAGTAACAGCAGCAATAACCGGAATACTGGGAAAATACAACGCCACGATACTTGATATCGGACAAGCAGATATTCACAATACACTATCGCTGGGGATACTTTTCAAGGTTTCTCATCAGGCCGATTCCGGTAATTTATTGAAAGAAGTATTATTTAAATGTTCGGAACTAAATGTAAATGTCCGATTTACCCCTATTACGATTGATCGTTATGAAAACTGGGTGGGCCGTAAAGGGCAAAGTCGTTACATTGTTACATTATTAGCAAGAGGAATTACTGCAGGACAATTAGCAATGGTCACAAAAGTGCTTTCCGACCAGAACTTAAATATTGATTCTATAAAACGCTTAACTGGTAGACTATCACTTAAAACAAACGATGAAAGTTCAATACGTTCGTGCATTGAATTATCGGTGCGCGGCGAAATACCAGACAAAAATGTACTGTCAAGTCAATTTGTAAAATATTCTACTGAGTTCGGCATTGATATTTCATTTCAAAAAGATGATATGTTCAGGCGTAATCGCCGGCTGATTTGCTTCGATATGGATTCTACCCTTATCAAAACAGAAGTCATTGATGAACTGGCTGAGCGCGCCGGAGTGGGTGAACAAGTGCGGGCAATTACCGAATCGGCTATGCGTGGCGAAATAGACTTTTCCGAAAGTTTTAAACAACGAGTTGCTCTATTAAAAGGACTTGACGAAAAAGTGATGGAAGAAATTGCTCAACATCTACCGATAATGGAAGGAGCCGAACGACTAATGTCCACCTTGAAAATATGTGGAATAAAAATAGCAATTCTTTCCGGTGGATTTACCTATTTCGGAAACAGACTCAAAAAGTTGTTTGATGTTGATTATGTGTATGCCAATGAACTAGAAATTGTAGATGGCAAATTGACAGGAAACTTTATTGGTGATATTGTAGATGGACGACGTAAAGCTGAATTGCTTCGACTTATTGCCCAAGTCGAAAAGATTGACCTGGAACAAGTTATTGCCGTAGGTGATGGAGCAAACGATTTGCCCATGCTGAATATTGCCGGACTGGGAATTGCATTTCACGCTAAACCAAAGGTAATAGCCAATGCACAGCAGTCGATTTCTACCATTGGACTGGATGGAGTACTTTATTTCTTAGGATTCAGGGATATGCATATTGGTTAAAAGCCCCCTAAATCCCCCGAAGGGTGACTTCAAAAGTAGTGTTGTGTTAAGCCTGTTTTGGCGTTTATTTGCCATGCGTCCAACCGTAAAGGAAACGGTTGGACGCTATCCCGTTCAACCGCTTCAAGCGGTTTGTCGGATTTGATACGACATTTGTACTTAACACAAGAGTAGTATAAAATGAAAATGTACAGAAAAGAGTAATTGAAGGGCTAAAATAATGAAAAAAGCAATTGTAATTGGCGGAACAGGAATGGTTGGAACTCAATTGATAAAGTTATTGATTGATAATGATGAATTTTCAGAAGTTCTGTCGCTTGTGCGCCGACCCAGTAGCATAATTCATCCGAAACTAAACGAACAAATTATTGATTTTGATAAATCAGAAAGTTGGAAAGAACTTGTGAAGGGGGATGTGCTTTTCTCAACCCTGGGAACAACCATTGCACAAGCCAAAACAAAAGAAAATCAGTACAGAATTGACTTTACCTATCAATTTACAGTGGCTGAAATTGCTTCGAAAAATGGAGTTTCAAATTATATTTTGATTTCATCTGCCGGGGCTGATTCCAGATCGAAGATATTTTACTCAAATATGAAAGGGAAACTGGATGATGCAGTACAGCTTTTACCATTTCAAGTGATAAATATTTTACGGCCGGGACAATTAACCGGAGAACGAACAGAAAAAAGAATGGGTGAAAAAATTGGGATTTCTGTTATGACAGTTCTCAACAAATTGGGAATTCTCAAAAAATACCGTCCTATTCATGCTGCTCAGGTAGCTCGTGCAATGATTCATGCTTTTAATAAACCAAAATCGGGAATTTATACCTTACAAGAAGTTCACGAATTAGCTGATAGAAATTAGCCATTAATATTTATCTAAAAAAACAAAATTAAGATTGAAAACGTTTTTGTAGGAGAGTTTTATGACAAACTAATAATTATCTTTGTTGCCATTATGACTTAAAATGCTTTCATGAAGAAAATCAACTGTTTATTTACCTTACTTTTTATCTTCAGCACGTATTTGTTTTCGCAAAATTACACCATTAGCGGTCATATTACCGAAGCTAAAAGTGGTGAAACGCTGATTAATTCTTCTGTTTTTGAGAGTAATTCTCTTAAAGGATGTGTTACTAACTCTTATGGATTTTACTCACTCACCATTCCCAAAGGTGCAGTAAACCTACGATATTCCTACGTTGGTTTTGCTCAGCAGAAACGAACATTTATACTCACCAAAGATACGGTTATCAACATCTCCATGACTGAAAGTATCGAACTTTCAGAAGTAACTGTTTATGGCAATCGCAAAGAATTGGGTGTTCAGGGGTCGCAAATGAGTGCCATTGATATACCAATCAGTCAGATAAAATCTGTTCCAACGCTCTTTGGTGAAACAGACGTGTTGAAGGCATTACAGCTTCTTCCGGGTGTAAAAGCGGGAACCGAAGGATCTGCAGGATTTTACGTACGGGGTGGAGGTCCTGATGAAAACCTTATTCTGTTGGATGGCGTTCCGGTTTATAATGTCAATCACATGTTTGGGTTTTTCTCGGTTTTTAACGCCGATGCTATTAAAAATGTCACATTATACAAAGGGAGTTTCCCGGCTCGGTTTGGCGGACGGCTTTCGTCGGTGGTTGATATTAACATGAACGATGGTAATACACATGCATTACATGGAAATTTTAGTATAGGACTTATTTCTTCAAAAATTAATTTGGAAGGTCCGATTGTAAATGAAAATACCACCTTCAACATTTCAGCCCGGCGCTCGTATGCTGATTTACTGGCACAACCACTTATTCAATCATCATTGGCTAAGCAACCGGGAATGGATAAGACATCTGCCGGATATTATTTTTATGATATAAATGCTAAAATCAGTCATAAATTTTCGGATACCGATCGGCTTTTTTTAAGTATTTTTACGGGTGATGATGTGGTTTATGCCAATATCAAGCAAAGTTCAACTACTTCTGATTTAGGTACAGAAAACACCTGGCTTAAAATGGATTGGGACTGGGGAAATATTCTTACGGCAGTACGTTGGAATCACATTATTTCCAATAAGCTATTTATGAATTCTACTGTATTTTATACGCGATATAAGTTTACAATGGCAATTGGAACTAAAACCGAGACTGTGACAACATCCCCTCCATCTACTGTCAACAGTTCAATGAAGTTGGGTTTTCATTCGGGTATTGAAGATTATTGTGCCAAAGTTGATTTTGATTATTCTCCAAATTCAAATCATAGTATTAAATTTGGGGTAAATTATACAAACCATACTTTTCGTCCCGGAGTAACTGTTACTGAAATTTCCGGTTTTCAATCAAATGACAGTACTAGCAACGTTACTATTGGCGATCAAGATATTAATTCGCATGAATTAGTTGGGTATGCCGAAGATAATATTACACTCACAGATGCTCTGAAAGCCAATGTTGGATTGCATTATTCTGCATTTTTTGTTCAAAATCAATTTTATCAATCGTTGGAACCTCGAATTGGTTTACGGTATTTGTTGAGTGACAAATTATCGTTGAAAGCCGGTTATGCTTCAATGAGCCAATACATTCATTTATTGTCTAATAGCAGTATTGAATTGCCTACGGATTTGTGGGTTCCGGTTACTAAGCTTATAAAACCCATGCAATCGCAACAGGTTTCGGTAGGAGCGTTTTATAATTTATTAAATATGTTCGATTTATCGGTGGAAGCATATTACAAGAATATGAACAATCTGATTGAGTATAAAGATGGTGCTTCATTTTTTGGTTCGAGCTCTGGCTGGGAGGAAAAGGTGAGTGTAGGTAAGGGTTGGGCGTATGGTATTGAGTTTCTTGCCCAAAAAACTGTGGGCAAAACTACAGGCTGGATTGGCTACACCTGGTCAAAGACTATGCGACTTTTTGACCGACCGGGACAAACACTGAATAATGGACTCGTTTTTCCGGCTAAATATGACCGCACTCACGACCTAAGTATTGTAGTTTCGCATAAATTCAACGAACGAATTGATATAGCTGCAACATGGATTTACAGCACCGGTAATGCCGGAACATTGTCGCTTCAAAATTATGTAGGTCAGCAGGTTCAGGGCACAAATGGTTCTGCATCAACCATAACCAGTATTCCGTTTATCAGTACCCGTAATAACTTTCGTTACGACCCAACTCATCGGTTAGACGTGGGTGTGAATTTTCATAAAAAGCTAAAACATGGCATCCGAACATGGAATGTTAGTGTTTATAATGCATATAATCAATTAAATCCGTTTCTGACAACTGTAAAATCAACTTCAACTTTTGATTCGACAACAGGAACATATACTCAAAAGAAGCAATTAGTTCAAATATCAATTTTCCCGATTATACCTTCGGTTAGTTATACCTATAAATTTTAGGTGATATTGGAAATTTAAAAAAACAAATTCAAATGAACTCGTCATTTAAATATATAACCTTTCTATTCTTTGTACTCTTATTCTCGTCGTGCGAAAAAGTCATCGAATTTAATGGGGAAGTGACTGATCCAATGGTGGTTGTAAATAGTATTGTCACTCCTGATTTGGTGGTATCTGCACAAGTATCGCTCAGCCGTTTTTTTCTAAGTGATTCTACCACATATAGTTTCGTCAATAATGCCACTGTTTCGCTGATGGTTAACGGAAAACAAAAGGAAAACTTAAAGTTTTCATCAAAAGGAACTTATGTGGGCACTTACAAACCGTTAATTGGCGATTCGCTCCGATTAAATGTACAAGTACCAAATGAAAATACTGTAAGTTGTGGTACTTCTATTAAATCTCAAAGTAATGTATTGCCTATTGACACTTCACGAGTTTATACTGGAGAAAAAACTCCTCTTACCGATATTATTCTTCCTTCTTCAGATCATCAGGGTGGGATAGATACTATTGGAATGAGATATGGACGAACACTCAAATTTATTTTGAAATTTAATGATAATCCAATCTTACAAAATTATTATAGATTAGTAGTTCAAACAAGAACCTATACAACTTCAGGGTATAATTCGGATTACAGTTTTTCGTTTGATGATATAGTGTCGGGCAATGCCCCCAAAGATGCTGTTGGACCGCCAAATTCACTAGTTACCAACAAGTTCAATATTTTCACCGACGACACATTTAATGGCGGACAATATTCATTGGCATTCAGTATTCAGGATGATAGAGCTGTTTATTTCCCTGGACATTATAAGGCAATACCAAAAAAAGAAGTCTATATCAACCTTCAAAGTATAAGCAAAAGTTATTATCTTTATCTACATACACGTGCTTCTATTAAAATAAACAGTTTTTTTGCTGAACCGGTTCAGGTATTTAGCAATGTGGATGGAGGAATAGGTATTATGGGAAGTTATACAAGCAATACTGTAAAAATTGTATTGTAGTATTCTGTAAATATGAAACTCCCCGCCGCTAAAGGACAGGGAGTTTCTATATTTTTAATACTTTAATCGTCAACCAAACAATCATTTTTGATACTTAGATACTATCTCCTTCCGCCTGTGCTATTAGTATTATCACTACTTTCTTGTCTTGAAGCAGGCTGAGTATTTGTAGAGCGTTGTTGTTGAACTTGTGCCGGTTGAACTGTCGGAGTCCGTTGTTGTTGAACTTGTGTAGGTTGAACTGTTGGAGTTCGTGGCTGAACTTGTGGCTGAATTGTCGGAGTCCGTTGTGTATTTTCATTATTTCTGTTTCTGGAATTATTTCTGTCAATATTATCCTGATTTACACTTTGTTGGTTTGTGTTACTGTTATTCCGTTGAAAGTTATTATTGATGTTTCTATTAGGAGATGATGGAGTATTGTTCTGATTTTCAGGTGCGCCTTGATTTCGATTTACACTTTGTTGATTTGTGTTATTGTTATTCTGTTGAAAGTTATTATTGATGTTTCTATTAGTAGATGATGGAGTATTATTCTGATTTTCAGGTGCGCCTTGATTTCGATTTACATTTGAATTCTGCCCTCCAACAATAGGTCTATTGACAGATTCATTGGTATTATTCCTGTTTTGATACGCATTACCATTACCAGAATTATTCATATTTCTTGGTCCTGAAGGTGTATTGTAAGTACTTTGATTTGCATTTCGTTCATTATATCCATTATTTTGACTATTTCTTGAACCGTTTAAATTGTCATTTATTCTTGAGCCTGAAGAACTTCCCTGAATTTGAGTTTGTCGTGTTTGATTATTCCGAATCACCCCGTTTCTACTGAACTCTAGCTCACGTTTATTGCGAACATTTTCGTTTCTGCTTCTAAAATTATTTTCAGGATGACGGGTGGCTAAATCGTTTCTGCGTACTGAATTTTGAATTCTCAATGCACGTTCGTTTCTAATTGAATTAGTATAATAATAACGATTACGATTAACCCGATTATAAATATTCGATAAATAAATATTCAAATCACACGATTGACGATGACGGTAATAGTTAGGGTAATATCCCCAATAATAAGGGGAATACCAGCTGTAATAATTGGGACCCCAGAACCATGAGAAAATAGACGGAGTATAAATGTAAGAAGGTTCAATTATATAATTGTCACCATAAATATAGGGATTACCAATTATCTGAACGGATACATTTCTATTGTAATCTTTATCGACCACAATTGTAGCAACATCTTGAAATACATCTCTGTCTAATACTGCCTGAACAACAACGACGTGGACATTATTATCGGTTTTTTCAATTACTCTCAAATAATCAACCTGACCATCATTGTTAAGATCAAGATTAGAAATCCCACTATCATAATCATTTAATCGCTGTTCAAAATCTTCTAAATTTCTAGATTCTCCAAATGCAGTAGCTACAGCTTTTAAATCAAGATTGTTGCTAATGTCATTATTTTGAGCCGATACGGTAATTCTGTTTTGAGTCATACATTGTGTTGTAGTTAATAGGACTACAAATACCAGACTTGCTACTTTTGTTTTCATAATGCTAAATTTAAATTATCAATTTAATTCTTTTGCTTCAAAATATTGCTTTATATTTTGTTCAAGTGCATAACCAATTTTTGTGCCAAAATGATTTTCAACGTTTTTTTTATCATGAGTGTCCACTAAAATAAATTAAGAGTTAGTTGCTCTGACAAAAGTTCTTTGACATCATTTTTTTCTGCATCAAAAAACAGTTCGCCAATTG
>Ga0302288_1002441_pt1 | contig 10968 bp, 5 predicted proteins | sample III_Fen_N1_1_FD_194549 | JGI IMG/M metagenome (GOLD analysis project Ga0302288, IMG submission 194549) | Peat permafrost microbial communities from Stordalen Mire near Abisko, Sweden - III_Fen_N1_1 | ecosystem: Environmental > Terrestrial > Soil > Wetlands > Permafrost | place: Sweden: Abisko...
AGAATTTTCTCGTACTTTGTTAGAAAGTTGTTCATTTTATTTATGTGATTGGTAGTCAGATAAATATACGGATTTATTCCGAAATGAACAACTTTTTTTATTCCTATTTTATAAATGCACTACGGGTAGTTCCTAGTTTTTTTCTATTCGATTAAGCAAAGCTTTTCCTATAATGGGGAGAGCTTTTGTTTATTTGATAATTCTCAATTCAAATCTGAATTTCGAATACAAAAATATAATCGTAACACACTATAGAAAAAAAAATGTATTTTTGCAATAAATATGGCGTAGCCTTTTAGTAAATAATTATTAGCTCTGCCAATAATATACAATGAACCGATCATTTACAAATATAAAAAATACACTTGAATGTCTTGATTTTCAATTCAATCAGGTTGATTCTTCGTCTGTGTATTTTGTATCTGATTTAGATTCGGAAGAAAATCTACATCCCAAGATTGTCTTGGATTTGGATAGAGCTAAAATGTTTGAAGCAGATGCGGTTTATTTTCGTTTTTTCGATGCGAATCGATTACCCCAACCGCAGATTTACATTTATGACAACACGCTAAAATCAAATAATCCAGACTATTTTGCTAAAATACACAGAAATATTTGGAGTGCTTCTGAGATTCCGATATTTCTGGTTATTGAAAAATCTTCAATAAAAATCTATGATAGTAGAATTCCTGTTACTATTAAGAATAATATATTGTCGTCTAAACCCATTGAGACCATAAATATTGACGATATTTCTGAATATAATCAAGCTGTGAAGCTTTACAATGCTAAACTATTTGATAATGGTAGCTTTTGGGAAAGTGAAGAAGCTAACAAACACTTTCTTAATAATAAAACCGCTTATGAAAAACTAATCGCTGGCTTAAAAAGTGTAAGAAATTCATTCAAGTCTCAAAGTAATTTATCTCCAGATCTATCAGACCATATCCTTATTCTTTCTGTTCTCGTTAAGTACTTAGAAGAAAATGGGATTGATGAAAGTGGGATAAACTTGGCACATGAATTCTTTTTAGAATCTGTCGGTTATTCTTCATTTGTTGAAATTATTCGAAACAATAAATTGGTTGAACTATTTGAAAAATTATCAATCCATTTTAATGGAGGAATTTTCCAATTGTCATCTTCTCAAAACGAAGAATTGCATTCTGCAAATTTAGGAATCCTTACAAGCTTTTTAGAAGGAACTTTAGTAGATCAGAATCAACTTGTGTTTTGGGAGGAGTATTCATTTAAACATATTCCCATTGAATTGATAAGCAATTTCTATGAAGAACTACTACCGAAAATAAAAAAGGCAGATAAAGAGAAGAAGAAAGATACAGGAGCTGTATATACTCCGGGATTCTTAGTGAATTTTCTTGTTGATGAATGTTTACCATTAACTACTATTGATCTAAATGAAAATGTTAAATTAATTGATGTAAGTTGCGGTTCAGGAATTTTTTTAGTTACGGCCTATAAAAGATTAGTTCAACGCTGGCGCATTGCAAATAGAAAAAATGGAAAATTGGCAAATGCCACTCCTACTGTGCTTCAACAAATATTGTTAAACAATATTTTTGGAGTAGATATTGATAAAAATGCAGCTGAATTAACCACTTTCAGCTTAAATCTTTCTTTATGTTCAATGCTTACTCCAAAGCAAATTTGGACAGAATTACGTTTCGATGATTTGAGTAAAAATGGAAATGTCGTTCAAAAAGATTTTTTTGAATATCTTATCGAAAACAAACCTGAAGATTTCGACTTAGTTATTGGTAATCCGCCGTTTAAAAGTTTAGGAGATGACGAATATAATAGGATCGAACGACTTATGCGTGAGAATAACTTACCCTTATTGTGTAAAATTCCTGACAAACAGTTCGCACTTGTTTTTTTAGATAAGGCAATGGATTTATTAAAGCCAAATGCGTTACTATGTTTAATAATGCCTTCTGGTCCTCTTTTGTATAATGACACTTTAGCTTTTAGATCAACATTTTTTGAAAGATACAATGTCCCCCAGATAATTGATTTTACATTTCTGAGAAATACTTTATTTGAGAATGCAAATATTGCCGTAGCATCGTTATTCGTTCAAAAAAGAATTCCCGATGAGGCTGACATTCTGCATATAACTTTAAAACGCACAAGAGCAAATAAAGAGAAAAATTATTTTGAAATAGATCATTATGATTTTCATGATGTTCCGAAACAAGTAGCAAAATCTATTGAGTTTGTATGGAAATCTAATTTGGTAGGTGGTGGCAGGATCTATCATCTTATTGATAGATTTACAGGCAATTCTGTTGAAACGCTCCGTGATTTCTTACAAAAAAAGAAAGAAGAAAATAATTGGGATTTTGGTCAAGGCTATATAACTGGGATAAAAAATAAAAAGTTTCCAGCTGAGTATATTACTGGTAAAGAATCTGTAATTGATAAATTCTTTACTGAAGATGGTATTCTAAAGACAGAAATACAAAAGGAAGTATTGTTCAAAGACAAAAGTAAGCAAATTATTTTTGAACCACCTCATTTGCTAATAAAGAAAACGATTGGAAAGAAAGCCATACCAGTTGAATTAAGATATGACTATTTGACATTTAGAAATGAGATTATTGGTATTCATTGTACACAGAGTGATGTGGGTGAATTAGAAAAATTTGCAGAAAGTATAAAGAATAATAATCAGTTTTATCGATTTTATATAACTGCAACCAGTGCCCGATTTGGCGTAGGAAGAACCCCTTACACAATTTTGCTTGAAGATATTGAGGAACTACCGAAACTCGAAGAAGTTCAACTTACATTTGCGGAGAAAATACTTGTTGATGATGTTGTAGAATATAGTATTGACCATTTTGCTTATGGTGAAAACGCAAAAATAAATAAAAAGGCTTCTAAAACAGATTTATGTGAATTTTCCGATATATACATAAAAGCAATAAATTCCATTTACCAAGAAAATAACAAACAATACTCTTTATCCAAGGTATACGAAGGAAATGCTTTCTATGCTTGTGAATATATTTTCGGAGATAAAACAACTGCTCCTGAATATCGAGATAATGAGACTGATTTTTCCGACCTAATTAATCATTGGACTAGTAGAAATGCATTAATAAAAAGAGTATTGAGGATTTATAGTGACAATAAGATAATTCTAGTCAAACCTAAACAATTGCGTTATTGGTTAAGATCTATTGCGTTGAGAGATGTTGATGAAACGTTGAATGAATCTTTTGATTTAAATGCCTAACCGAGAAGAAGATGATAAGTAAGGAAAATCGAACAATAGCAGTTGGAACATTTAGATTGGATTATAAAAAAATCGTATACAAAGTAATCAATTTTTTAGATCAAAATATAGATGGGTTTTCTCAATACTTGGAGAATTCTGAATCTGTATCTACCAACGAGAAGGGAATAAATAGCTGTCTTACCACCTATTTAAATTTCATGTCAAGTACTTATGATTCAATAGAAACATTTAGATTTTATTTTGACAAAGATACACAAGTTGAAGGTTCTAATCATGAACCTGATTTGGGAGTAATGCTTGCAAATCAAAAAAGTAGAGGAAAAGCTTTTTTTCATATTGAATGTAAAAGACTACCAGCGAGAGATAAACAACATGAACAAGAATATATAAATGGTAAATTAGGTGGCATTCAAAGGTTTAAGGATGGAAAACATGGCTCGGATTTCTCTCATTCCGCTATGGTTGGATATATTGAAAAAGAAAATTGTGCCCATTGGTTTTCCCAAATAAACTCTTGGATTAGCACCTTGGTAAATCAAGATTCAACCTTTTGGAATAAATCAGATTATTTGAGCCCACGTGTTATTGGCAACAACGAGAAACATATTTCAAATCATATTAGAAGAAACTCTTCAAGTAGCATTCAATTATATCATTATTGGGTTTTAATTCCTTTCTCATCTGATACTACAGATAATTTACAGTGACTTAGAGCAAAGTTTTCGTTGAGTTAAATTCTGACTAATAGTTGAGTCCTGACATCGCTACAGTACAAATGCCCTAAATTCAAAAAGCTTATTCTTTTTACCACATAGCTTGAACAGCATTTCAAGAGGTACCTGCACTATAAAACCTGCTTTTTCTTTAGTAACATTTTTTGTTATCAATCCACAGATATCGCTTTGATTTTTTTCTATATTCAGGAAATTAATTCACTACTCAAGTCCGGTTCTGAATATTCCGGTGTAAACTTAGCCAGTTCTGTTTACAGAAATCCAAAGAACTTTCCCAGCCACTCTACGCCACCCCCTGCCAAACAAAGACAACATAATCACATTGTGATAATAGCTTGATTTACAAATATAACTTTGCCGGCGAATAAAGTATTCACCATTAAAAAGTAAAGTTATGAACGAGAATGTAAACGACCAAGATGTGCTGTTGGTCACAGACAAAAAGGACAACAAATTAGATGTTGTAGCGGGAATCGACAAAAGTGGTAAAATTAAATCGGTCAGTCCTAAAGCTAAAAACGAACCACAATTTTTAAAGCTTGACAAGCAAGGAAATGTATTGGATAATTTCTTTTCCAACTTTCGTAATCAGTACAAAGATCCCACACACTTTCAATTTTTCAAAGTACCAGTCAAGTTGGTTGAAAGTATGTCTGCATTATTGAATGAAATGCTAAAACAACCTGAGAATCCCTTGAACAAGGAAACGCTCGATAAACATCGGGTGTCGTCCGATGAAGTCTCAGCGAAACAAGCTTACCAACCCATTGATGAAAGCCGCATCGACTGGACACAGTTGGAACGATTAGGTGTAACACGGGACACTTTGGAGAAAACCGGTAGTCTCGAAGCAATGCTTAGCTGGGGTAAATCACCCGTACTAATCCCCATCACACCTAAGTTTGACGAAATGACGCTTCGCACCGATGCACGTTTGTCTTTTCGGGAAGTAGAAGGTAAATTGACCGTAGCTATTCATGCGGTACGTAGATCACCCGAATTGGATAGACCGTTCTTTGGCATTCATTTTTCGGATGATGACAAAAAGAACCTGCTCAGTAATGGGAATGCCGGACGAATCCTTGCCATTGAATTCCCAGGACAACAGCCAACCCCGGCTTATGTGTCAATCGACAAACTTACCAATGAATTGGTGGCTGTCAGAGCTGACAAAATTCGTATTCCCAACGAAATTAAAGGCGTATCCTTAGATGACAAACAGTTGCAGAGTTTGAAAGAAGGCAAAGCTATTTACTTGGAAAATATGCTATCTAAAAGTGGAAAGCCATTCAATGCCACGGTTCAAATCAATGCCGATAAACGGGGAATTGAATTCAGTTTCGACAACAACCAAAGTCAAAGCCAGAAGCAATCAAATTCCGAATTTGCTATTCCTACTAAATTGGGTGGGATAGATTTGCCTGAAGCCGACCAAAGCCGACTCAAGGAAGGTGGTACCATTCATGTAACCGGTATGAAAGACCGCAAAGGAGAGGAATACAGTGCCTATGTGAAAGTAAATACGGAAGAAGGCAAACTGAATTTCTATCGTTGGGATCCAGACAAATCCAATGCAAAAGAAGTAAGCCCTGATGAAACGAGTAAAACGCAGGTAGCAGTAAATACGGACGGTAAAACCAACGAAGCCACCAAGAAAATTGAGGCACCGTTGAAAAAAGGTCAAACTAAACCATCAGAGAGTCAGGAAAAAAAGGTTGATGACTCCAACATTGCAAAACCAAAATTGCGGATTAAATAAGCGCAAAGCTAAAATCAATAAAAATGAAAATAGCAATAATAGCAGAAAAACCTGCTGTAGCTCGCGAAATCGCCGGTATTGTTGGTGCAACCGACAAACAGGATGGGTTCTTGAAAGGCAATGGTTATGAAGTTACATGGGCTTTTGGTCACTTAATTGGGCTGGCAATGCCCTCCGAATATGGAATAAGTGGTTTTAGTGCGGAGCAATTGCCCGTACTGCCCAACCCATTTATCCTAAAGGTTCGACAAATAAAAGCAACCCACGGATACAAAACGGATAGTGGAGCATTGAAACAACTAAAGATTATCAAGAAAGTTTTTGACGATTGCGATAAAATCATTGTTGCCACCGATGCCGGACGTGAAGGAGAATTGATTTTTCGATATATCTACAACTATTTGAATTGTAGAAAACCTTTTGAACGGCTTTGGATAAGTAGTCTTACAGATAAAGCCATTCGTGATGGCTTGTTAAATCTTACATCGGGTAGCAAATACGATTCGTTGTATATGGCAGCCAAGGCACGTAGTGAGGCTGACTGGTTGGTGGGAATCAATGCCAGTCAGGCGTTGAGTATAGCTGTGGGAAGCGGAACCTATTCATTGGGCAGGGTGCAAACACCAACACTTAGCATGATTTGTAGCCGCTACCTTGAAAACCAACATTTCTTATCCTCTAAGTATTGGCAGTTGAGGCTGCAAACTGAGAAAGATGAAAAATCCTTTTCCGCCAGTGCTTTGGATAAGTTTGATTCACAGGAAACAGGTCAAAATACTTTATTAGGGCTACAGAAACAGACTCAGCTAATTGTTCAGTCGGTTGAAAGTAAGGAAATACAACAAGAATCGCCACTACTTTATGACCTGACTACCTTACAAAAGGATGGGAATAGTAAATATAGTTTCTCGGCAGACAAGACACTTACTATTGCCCAAAAACTCTACGAGGCCAAACTCATTACGTATCCAAGGACAGGGAGTCGTTATATTTCGGAAGATGTTTTTGAAACGATTCATGAATTAATCCAATCGCTCAAATCACATCCTCGTTTTGGAATATATGTTGTGAATTTATCAAATGCCAAATCCGAACTCAACCAACATTGCATAGATGCAAAGAAAGTAACCGATCATCATGCATTGCTGATTACGGGAAATAGTCCGACTAAATTGTCTGATGATGAAAATTTGATTTATGAATTGATAGCCGGAAGAATGCTGGAAGCCTTTTCGGATAAATGTATCAAAGCAGTTACAAGTATAATCCTGGATTGCGATAAGGTCTTATTTGGCATAAAAGCTGCAGTTATCAGGCAAGTAGGTTGGAGAGAAGTATTCAACGTGCGTGATGAAGATGAAAATCTAAACCTTCCAATCCTAGAAAAGGGAAACATTCTACCACTACTGGGTATTGACTTGCAGGAAAAGCAAACCAAGCCCAAGCCACTTCATACAGAAGCTACTTTACTTTCAGCCATGGAAAATGCCGGTAAAGACTTGGAAAACGACGAAGAGCGGTTGGCCATGAAAGAATTGGGTATTGGAACGCCAGCTACTCGAGCAGCCATTATCGAAACGCTTTTTACCCGGGATTATATCCGCCGAGAGAAAAAATCATTAGTGCCAACGGAAAAAGGATTGAGTGTCTATGCAATTGTAAAAGACATGCAGATTGCCAATGTGCAAATGACAGGCAGTTGGGAAAATGCCCTTTTCAAAATAGAGACAGGAGAAGTCGGTGTTGAAACATTCAATAGTCAAATTGAAATCCATGCAGCTCAAATAACCAACGAGTTGCTTGATACGAAAGTTACAATCGTAGAAAAAGATACTTGCAACTGTCCGAAATGTAAAACCGGACGAATGATATTCTACGACAAGGTTGTGAAATGCGGTAACCCCGAATGCTCAGTTCATATTTTCCGCAATAAAAGCGAAAAACAACTAAACGAAAAACAGATCAGGGAACTTATCCTAAATGGAAAAACTCAATTAATCAAAGGCTTCAAAAATAGAGACGGAAAACCATTTGATGCAACTTTGGTATTTGATGAACACTATAATGTAGTATTTAATTTTGCTCAAAAGAAAAGTGCAATAGCGAAATAGTTTGCTGGCACGAATCACATTTCCATTATGCAGTAAACAATGCTGCATAGTGGAAATGAAATTTTGAAGAGTATTTCAAAAAGGCAAATCGCTCAAAAAAAGGACTAAAATGACACATATAAAAATATCAAAAATCATGAATAAAAATATTGAACCGGTTGAGTTGTCATATTACCAACTCAGCCTTCAATCTTTCCTTCGGGAAAGTCATCCAGTATTAGCCAATGATGCAGAATTTATTACTAGTCGTGGCGAGTTGGCTGCACAAACATACTCACAAAGCATAAAGTCAGGGCAATCTCCCAATCACGCTGAAGCCCTGGCCAGTGAAGTGCTGTATAAAGGTCTTTACTTTTCAAAGCACGACACTATTGTCAATGTGCTATGGAATGAGTTTAATGAGGAAGTACCGCAAGGATCAGCCAAAAACATGGCTCAAAAGCTACTTAAATATTGTGAAAGCATATTTGCAAAATATCCTCTTTCGGATGATTTTGCTTATGAACCCGAATTCAATGAGCTTTATACGGAACTGACAGGAACTATCGTCATTTGGATGGAAGAACATGAGCTTCAATAAAAAGGCACATCTCGCTGCCAATATAGAAGCCATACGGCTGGCGTTTGCACTTGAAAAAGAGCATCGCCAGCCTACTGTGGAAGAGCGAGCAGTTATTCAGAATTATTCAGGGTTTGGCGGATTGAAATGCATTCTCAATCCAGCCCAAACCTTGTCTGATTATGCCTATTGGCCAAAATCGGAACTAGAACTGTTTCCATTAGTGGCAGAATTACAGTTGCTCATTCGTAAGAGTAGTAACACGGAAGAACAATATAAACGGACTTGGGGAAGTTTGAAGAATTCTATTTTGACATCCTTCTATACACCCTCAGAAATAGTCAACACCATAGCGGACACTTTACAAAAAAGCGGAATTACTCCATCCCTTTTTCTTGACCCATCAGCAGGAATGGGTGAATTCATTTCTGCCTTCCAACAAACTGCACCGGAAGGTAGCTCCATTATGAGTTTTGAAAAGGATTTGCTGACCGGCAAACTCCTTTCGCAGGTATATCCAAACAATACAGTTACGATCAATGGCTTTGAAGAAATCGAATCCAGATACAACAATTATTTTGATGTAGTCTCATCCAACATTCCGTTTGGAGATGTTTCTGCCTTTGATTTCGGTTTCTCAAAAAGTAAGGACAAAGCAAAACAACAATCCACCCGAGCTATTCACAACTACTTTTTCATCAAGGGAGTTGATACGTTGCGTGAAGGTGGTATCCTGGCATTTATTACTTCGCAGGGTGTAATGAATGCACCTCAGAACGAAGTGATACGCCAATGGTTGATGGACAATACCAATTTTGTGTCGGCAGTGCGATTACCCAATAACCTGTTTGTGGATAGTGCCAATACGGAAGTGGGAAGTGATTTGATTGTCTTGCAAAAGAACTCAGCCAAGACAGAATTGACCGTTAATGAAAAACTATTTGTAAAGAGTTCTTTGCTGAGTAGCGGTGTTGTAATCAATAGCTATTTCAAAAATACCCAACGAGTAGTTCACACTAAAGGTAGTCTCGATACCGATCAGTACGGGAAACCGGCTATGGTGTTCTTGCACGAAGGAGGTGTAAAAGGCATGGCACATGACCTAGGGATTATGCTAACCGATGATTTTTCTAATCGCCTAAATTTGCAACTGTACGAACAGTTTCAAATTCAATCAACGACACAATCGCTTCAATCGCCAACTCACCATATTCAATCATCTACTCTACAGTCTCAATCAATTACAGAAACAAAACCAATATCAATTGATGCCAATTCTATTATTCTCCAACCAATAATTGAAAAAGTAGAAATTAAAACAAAAATAGAAGCACAGGCAGAAGCACCGATTCTGACACTCTATGACCTTTTCGGGATGAACGTCGAAGAACGTTCGCAGATAATTGTAAAACCCAAACGCAATGGTCCGAAACGAATTCAAACACGTCATCCATCCCTTTTCGATTTGCCTTTTGAAACAGTGGAAGTTAAAGCAGATGCTAAGCCAACTGTAGCAAAAGTTCCGACACAAGTTCCAATTTCAACCCCTATAGAACCTGAGGTTTCAATGGAGCCACGTCCATACAGTGGGATACGGGAACCTCATTACCAGATTGGTTCCCTTGTGAACATGGAATCACAAGTGGGTTATTTATCCGAAGTGTATAACGACGGAGCGATATTTACCCTATTGAAGCTAAGCTCACTTCAACAGGAAAAGGCCTTGCTGTATATCGATTTACGTGATGTTTATCAACGACTATATACTTATGAAGCTGAAAAAAGGGAAGAGCATAAACCGTTTCGGTTGGAAATGAATTCGTTTTATGATGAATTTGTCAAACAGTACGGACAACTTTCAAACCCAAAGAATCTGGACTTAATCAAGATGGACAGTGGTGGTAAGGATATACTGTATCTTGAACGCTCACTAGATGGACAAATGATGAAGGCTGACATATTCGATCACCCTGTTTCTTTCAATGTCAACGAAATCACCCACGCAGAGACTTCCGAAGAGGCTCTGTCTGCATCTCTCAATAAATTTGGAGAAGTCAATATCGAATATATGACTTCCCTCTTGCCTGAAAAGAATTGGGACGAGTTTTTGCAAGAACTACATGGACGAGTTTATTACAATCCATTGGTGGAGAATTACGAGATTAAGGAGAAATTCATTGCCGGTAATGTGGTTGAAAAGGCGGAATCCATAGAGCAATACCTGACAGAACATCCCGCTGATGCACTTTCAAAACAATCGTTGGATGTATTGCAACAGGCTATCCCCCAACCTATTTCTTTTGATGAACTGGATTTCAATTTTGGTGAACGGTGGATACCAACGGGCATGTACAGCAAATATGCTTCTTATCTGTTTGACACCAATACCACCATTCATTATTCAGCCGTTGCCGATGAGTTTTCTGTCAATGCAACCAACCTAAATGCTAATATTTACGATAAATATGCCGTAAAATCTCAAAGCCGGACTTTTAATGGATTAGCACTCATGAAGCATGCACTGGTAAATACTTCACCTG
>Ga0302288_1002443_pt1 | contig 10958 bp, 5 predicted proteins | sample III_Fen_N1_1_FD_194549 | JGI IMG/M metagenome (GOLD analysis project Ga0302288, IMG submission 194549) | Peat permafrost microbial communities from Stordalen Mire near Abisko, Sweden - III_Fen_N1_1 | ecosystem: Environmental > Terrestrial > Soil > Wetlands > Permafrost | place: Sweden: Abisko...
AACGTAAAAGCTCAGCATAAAAATACGACTCATTGTTTATAAGAGAATCTTGAATTTTGAGGCACGGAAAGATATCGCAGGGTGTAAACGAGAATGACTTGGCAACAACAGGAGCTCCATTCATAGCTAATAACAAATTCACTCCCACCGTTCGTAAAAACGTACTTTTACCGGCCATATTAGCTCCGGTAATAATCAGTACCGATGGCATACCCGAAATACTAAAACTGTTATTGACCCTTACATCTGGATGTATCAACGGATGACCCATATCCTGTGCCTGCACGCTAAATCCCTCATCCGAAACAGTAGGATAAACAACAGCTTCATTATTAAAGGCAAAAGTAGCAAAGCTAATCAAGGTTTCCATTTCATTAAACGCAGTAAACCATGCCGTTGTATTACCGTTGTATGTAAGTTTCCAACGCGAAAAAGAATAGAAAACATGCAGATCCAATAAAAAGAATGCGTTTAGCGTGAGGGATAGCAGTTTATTTTCTTTCAGCTCAAAAACAGAAAGAATAGTATGCAGCGAACTCAATATTTTGCTGGCAGTGCTATCATTTTGAATCAATGATTTTTTAAGCGACAGAAGGTGCTCCGATTCAAACGGAGTCTTTTCAATCAGATGAAAAGCAGCGACGTAACTTTCGATATTGCTTGCAATACTTATTAACTGAGAATGTGTTTTTAAAATTTTCTTTTCATGGCTAGCAACATAAATGAGTGAAACGGTGAGCAGAAGACCAAGTACTCCCCAAGGCAATACACTAAACGCAGACAAAAGCAGACAAACAACGTTTATCAATCCAAGTACAAAGGCTGTAATTCTGATGGTACTGAAATCCTTATGAACCTCATTCATCCAGTTCTGCAAAATAGATTCCGTTCCGTTTCCTTTAATAGACTTGGTGATTGATTGAAAATCCTGAATAAAATCATTGTTATCGCACAACTCAGCTATAGCAGCTTGCTTACTCTGTATTACTTCCGGACTTTTATCAGGGAAACAAAGACTCTGAGCCAAGGTGGCACATCCTTTTTGTGTATTACAACGGTTTATATATTGAAATATAGATCCTTTGCCAAACAGATCAAAATCGGTAGACAGTGAAGTATTGATAGTTGCATATCTTTCTCCCGCATTTCGTTCGGAGTAGTTATAGTCGAGATACAGCAACTCATCCTTGTTGATCTGAATCTTTGAAGCAAGCAAAATGATTGCATCCTCAAGCCGGTTGAATTTAACGACGAATAGAATAAAGAAACTTAGCGAAACGATAGAAATAAACAAGGGCAGAACAATATACTCTGTTTTAAACAGCAGAAACAACGAACCTGCAAAACAGATAAATAAGCAAAAGCGCACCAACGAGTATCGTCTGCTTTGGCTCTTAAGCCTCTTATAGTCTTCATCTAATGCAATGATTCTATTTTGGTAATATGCAGCCGGAGAGATTGAAATCATATTATAAATTATAACGCTTGTGGTTGATATTTAAAATCGGTGAGAGAGAAGAGCCTGTTAATTCCTTGCTTTTTTACAACAAAAGTAAAGAAATCAACCTCGCCTTTAAAATTCTAATTCTAGTGCAACCCTGACTTCATGCTAGGTCGTGCCGACCACATGAAGTCCTATGTATTAGGTGTAGTACATTTTTTTATAGGTATTGTGAACAGTCAATACTTTCTGATATTAAATATTCCTTACAAAATTCATCTCTTAATGCTTTGTGAGAAAAATTAAAATGTCCACAGAAAAAACTACGTAACACTTTAATCCTTTTTAATAGTGCTCCATCGAAGTTTAGATTTCTAGTCTGCATTAGCCGTTTCTGAAGTTTAATATCCTGCTTTGCAACTATAACCAAAGTCTTAATTTCAGGAAAGCAGATATCATTAAGTATATTGCTAAAATATTTAATTGACCTCGTATAAAGCATAAAGTCTTCAAATACTATTTTGTCTGGCTCATTTGGAGCTTCCATTTCATAGTTATCTTTGAAGTGTAAAATTATATTTACCAAATTATCTGAATAATATTTCAAAGTCTTTTTATGTTCATCTCTATCTTCTTGTAGATGAACAATAGAGTTTCTAACCAATCTATAATAGTCAAGTAGATAATACTCAGGATATGATTTAATTTCAGTTCTTTGTGATCTATTAAGATTTGCTAAAAGTTGATTGAATGGGTCAAGGTTTTTATCTCCATCTTTTGTTTTCCAATCAGTTGGTAAAATATTATTATAATATCTATATGCTACATTTAACTCTTTGAAGAATGGTTCAACAAGATTATATGTTTGAAGAATGAAAGACTTATATTGGATTGTTTTAAAGTAATCAATATCACTTGTTCCTAGGCTTATTTTATATTTCTGACATAATACTTTGATAAATTCATCAGGTTGTGAGCTTAGATTAGCTTGTTCTTCTAAAAAAAGTACAGCTGTTTGATTAGTCTGGATACAACTATCCTGTAATCCAATTGTATATTTTACATCTGAAATTGCTCGAATTAGAGGTTTTTGATTGAAATATCCTGGTTTTAAAGTTTGTTCTTGATCTTTCATTAAACTTTGTCTTTAATTGTTTTTTCAAAATATAGCTAACATTGACACTTCGGTAAATTATTCTTTTAATTCTTTTGTTATTTTTTTTACTCTTATTTTTCTTGTAGTTTTTGCTTTAAGTTCTTTGTCTTTTTTTATTTCTTTAGAAATTAATTCTTGTAGTGGTCTCATCGGTGTCTCCAAAACTGTGTATTCTTCTGCAAAAATTGCCATATAAGTCTCCTTAAATTTACTTTCTTTACGTAATTTTGAAAATAATGGCCACTCTTTATATGCAGATTTGTTTACATCACCTTTATTCCCAATCTTATTCATAATTAAATATGCATTCTCATAATTATCTGATAGTACTTCATATGCTAATTTAAATTCAATACTGCTTGCACTCCAATCCTTTTTTTCAAGAATTAGTTTTGAGTCTTCTTTCTTGTTTTGAAGATATTTAGATAATGCTGCATTAACAACAAAAATATTTTTAACCGATTCGTTAAAATGGTCTTTCTGTTCTCGTCCAAATGACAATAAAATATCAGCTAGACCATAAGCTTTTGAATTTATTAAGTTATAGCAAATGTTATTTAATTCAGAATCTGCTTCTTCCAAATCTTCTTTAATCAATTTTCTCCATAAAGTATGAGTTAACTTGACAGATATTTCATAAAGACATTTGTAAGCGATATCAAAATATTCATTCGTGACAACCAATTTACTGCCAACTTTGCATCCTTCAATTACACATTTGTTTTCTGAACAGTTTTTTATATACTGGTTTGAAACAGTACCATCACAATGTACTAATAGATTGCGCCTTTCTGTAATCTCGATAAAAGTTTGCCATATTGGCAATTTCTCACGAAGTTTTATACATAATAGTTTTTCTAAATAATCGAACTGCTCCGAATGACTTTTCCTTAATACTGTATCGATTTCTTTATCAATTATAAATTCTCTAGCTTCTTCCAATGATTTTAATTCAACTAGTTGAGAAAATGTCAAATTTCTTTCAGAACCATTTAATAACTCAGGTTTAATCTCAAATACTGCTCTGAGAAGTCTATTTACAAACGCATCATACTGAGATATTAGAGAGACAAATAAACTTTCTGGAATAATTTTTCCTGCTAATGCTGAAATTGAAGCATTATTTTCAAGGGATTCAAATATCTTTGATTCTTCGATTTTAACCATCATCCTTTTGGTTCCATTCTCATCTTCGATTTCTTCAACATTGTTTTTGAGAAAATGCATAAAGTCATCTGCAGCCTTAATACTATAAGGTTGGATTAAAAGCATTGTCATTGGCAATGTGTCGTTTATTGCATCAATATGGATTAAAAAAAGTTCTAGATTTGCGTTTAAATTTTTCCCTTTCATAATTATCTGTTTTTTTGATTACCCATAACAATTTATATCCGCAGCTAGGTAGGTATCCTTATTTCAACTTTATCTTTAAGAACATCTCATTTTACTTTGCTGATAAATAGCATTGTATAAAAACATGGGTATTTTGCATAGGTGCTTATACAGGAATTTCCCTAAGTTGAACCTATAATGTTGTTCTGTTCTTTTTTAATTAAAATTCAGCCCCAAAGATAGCCACATTATTTCACATTAACAGCATTCATTTTAAATTAATTGTGGGGGTGGTATGTAAGTTCTGCTTGGAGAGAGGAAGGGCAGAAAAGTTTGGTTTTCGGTTGATTGCGTACAAGTCTTTACTGTCGGGGTGTTTCAATAAGTTGGGTATTTTACTGTGTGATTCTTTTTCTTCACACAACGAAAAAAAGTGTCAGAAATGCTTTTTCAAGCAATTTAAGTTATTTATATTTATAATCGGAAGGCAGAGGAATGCATTGTTTTTTCCTTGTGGGTGTGTTTTACGAATTAAGTGAAAATAAGGAATCCGCTCATTGGAAGATTTAAAGTCAGCCAATGAGCGGAAATTCTCTACAATACCACTTGCAGAATAGGAGCATTATAGGCAGTTGTACCGGCAATTGTTACAGCCGCCACACGAAACCAATACTTGTTGAGCGGAGTAAGTCCGGTTAGTTCTACCGAGGCTTGCGAAGTTACCTGAGCAGTTACCCACTCTGCTTCACCTGCAGGTGTTTCGCCAATAGAATACTGCCAAATATAGGATTTTGCACCTTCTACTTTTTGACGACGAAGAAGTACCGAACCTGATTTTTCTCCAAGCTCTACACTAAACTCCGGGCGAACGGCTGGTGAAGGTTGTTTGGCTAAGTCAAATCCTGCACTTAGAATTAAAGCTCCATCACCATCGGCAATACGGTCCACAAATAGTGCGGTTTTCCGCATTTTATCTACCCACATCTCTTCGGCTTGATGCATTAAAGCTGTGGCTTCTTTACCTCCGGTAATGGCTGCTACATTACGTGTTTCAAGCAAATCGGTACTTGCTCTCAAGTCATCGAATGGTACATCGGAATTTGCAAAACGAGGATTTGCCCTCATCTTACCTTCTACACTACGTCCTACTTCAATTTTTTGAGCAATAGGAATCTTTACAAAATTGAGAACTACATGATCTTTTTTCATCATCTTTAAATTTAATTGTTTAACATTAGTTTATTATCAGGCTATATTTTAAGCGATCGGTTATCGTTCTTTTCTCTATTCTATAGGTATAATTACTCTTCTTATTAGAAAAATTTCTTTTCATGTAGGAAAAATGATTTTTCGAACAGGTTTAAGCTCTAAAACCGTTGGTAAAATGATTTTTCCAACTGGGTTAGGTATTATTCCGGTTGGTTTAGAATCTTTTCTAATAGGTTTTGGAACTTTATCAGTTAGGGTTATATATTTTCCTATAGGTTTAGTTCTTTTTCCAATTGGTTTATAAACTTTTCTAATCAGAACAACTATTTTTCCTGTCTGTATATACCTTTTTCCAGTTGGTTCAGAGAAAAGGCTCCTTTTTGATTAAATTAAAGTTCTAAACACCAAGCCAAATTTACATAAAAAAGTTATATAACACTTACAATCAAACAATTGATATAAGCATAAAAATGTTTTGGGGGTAAAAAGCACTACATAAAAGTAGAAATCCCTATAAATAAATCTCCATTTTAAAACATTTGGTTTTCGTTGAATATCACACATTCACTTAGAAACACGGGAGAAAATCGGGTGAATGAACAGATTGTTGATGGAAAGATTGAAGTAGTTTGACTGAAGGAAACTACTACATAAAAACTTTTTATTTATGTCAAAAATATTCAATATTTAACTAATAAACAATATATGTAGCATCCCTTGAAGTGGTGGGTTAAATGTCGTCAACATGAAAATCAAACACAAATAGATAAAACAAAGGCCTGACGCAACGCCAAGCCTTTGTTTTAGAGGAATAATATTATCCGTCTGACCGCTTAAAGCGCTCATACGGTTTGTGTTACCAGCTTATCGGGAAATAGTCTTTCAGAAACTGTCCGCTCCAGTGCTTACCGGTATTGATACCGTCAATAAAAGGATCGCAAACGCGGGCTGCACCGTCTACAATATCAAGCGGTGGCTGGAAATCGTACACTTCTTGTTTATGTTTCGATAATTCTGCAGGATCCTCGTCGGTCACCCATCCGGTATCTACTGCATTCATAAAAATACCATCCTTAGCCAAATCGCTCGCCGAGGTATGCGTAAGCATATTGAGTGCCGCTTTGGCCATATTGGTATGCGGGTGACGGTCAATCTTATTGAAGGTATGAAACTTGCCTTCCATGGCCGAAACATTGACCACATGTTTATTACCGGTGTAATCTTTACGCATCAAAGCTATCAATCGGTTACAAAGCACAAAGGGTGCTATGGAGTTGACCAGTTGTACTTCCATCATCTCTACAGGTTCTATCTGTCCGAGCTTCAAGCGCCAACTGTTGGTTTTCCGCAAGTCTACCTGTTGAAGATCCACATCCAGTTTTCCTTCGGGGAAAAGTTCCACAGCTTCGTTGGAGTTATCAAAACTATACGGTATCTGCGATAGTTGTGCCGACGACTTAATACCAATGCCCGGAGTGCGAACATTCCAACGTACTGTCATAGGTTTATCGGTATCAGCTCCCATCCCACTAAAGGATTCTATTTCGGCGATACATTGTTGGTGATGTTGCAGCAACTGTTGTACTTCTTTCGAATGTTCGTGAAATGCCAAGGACTCGTTCGCCATCAAGTGGGCATAAAAAGTCGCCGGTCTTCTTACGGTTTGTGCTGCATTATTTATGAGGATGTCAAGTCGCTCGTAGGTATTTTCCACATAGGTGGCAAAGAGTTCCACGCTGGGGATATGACGAAGATCGAGCCCGTAGATATGCAGTCGGTGACTCCAGTCGGAATAATCTTTTTCTTTGGCAAAACGAATGGCCGAATCGGCAGGGAAACGAGTGGTAGCAATAACCGTTGCACCGGAGCGCAACATCATCAAGGTAGCATGATAACCAATCTTCAGTCGGGAACCGGTGATAAGTGCAATCTGCCCGGTCATATCGCAACGTTGAAAACGTTTTAGGTAATTCAAATCGCCGCATTCCTTACACATCGAATCGTAGAAATGATGAATCTCCGTGTATCGTTTTTTGCAGACGTAACAGTTCTGTTCGGAGGTAAAAGCATGCTTTCTTTCAGTGGCCGAAGCTTCGGGCAAGGCAACCTGAGTAGGTGCCTGAAATACGCTGGCCAGTCGGGCACTGCGGATACTCGATGCGGCACGTGCTTTTTTATTAATCTCAGAGAGTTCTTGCTTTTTGACAAGTTTTACTCCTTTGTTTCTCTTCTTAAGTTCGGCTCTGTCGGGACGGGTAATTTGCCCGGCCATCTTCATTAGCTTAATGCGTTGCTCTTCGGGCAAATGAATCAGTTGATCACCGTTTTCAAGTAAATGTTCTAAAACCGAAATGCAATTTTCTACTTCAATCGTGTTTAATACCTTTTTTTGCTCTTTATTACTCTCCATTCATCTTCATTTTTGACATAATTTGCAAAGGTAATAGTCTTTCTGCCAAGTTGATTCTATTTTTTCATAATTTATCAGAACTTGTTGGCTAAAGAACGAACGAAAACAAAACATCAAAAACAGAAACGATACGCATAAAAGTCATTGTTCATAGCTAAAAATAGCAAAAATAATTACATGTGTTATAGAAAAAGATTATCTTTGCAACAGCTACAATTATAAAACTTTCAATTCTAGCGCATTAAAACAGACCCGGAGCTAAGCGTCTTTATGCTCATGTTACATATAACTATCAGACACATAAAATCTACTATTAAAACTAATTTATATGAAAAAAACAACCATCACCCTCATCATTTTATCATTTCTATTCTCATTAACTGCCCAATCGGCCGAAATAACCGGTGCATTTATCTTTCCCGATTACCAAAAAGGTAAAGTATATTTCAAAAATGCCAAGGTGGTAGAATCTCAACTGAATTACCAAACAATTCTGAAGCAAATGCTTTTCAAACGTAACAGTGAAGTACTGGCTTTAGGACTTCTTCAATCTATCGACTCTGTAGTTATTGCCGACCGCACGTTTGTAAATTACGTCGGCGAAGAGTTTTTCGAAAAAGTAGCGCTGGATAAAGAGGCTTTATATATCCAGTTTAATGCAATCCTGGTTACTACCGGAAAAGAGGCAGGCTATGGTGGCTACTCGCAAGTGTCCAATACCAAATCTATTTCATCGCTCTCTTCTACTGATGGAGGACAAACAGTGTCTATGACTCAAATATCCAAGAATGAAATGCTTAAGGCAAAAACTCATTATTTTTTCTGGATAAAGCGAGATAACCAGTTTATTAAAGCAAGTTCGCAAAGTCAGATTATCAAGGCTTTCTCGAAACACAAACAAGTTATTGAGGCGTATTTCAGCAGTCATAAAGTTGATTTTGAATCGTTGGCGGATATGAAGGCGCTGTTAAACTATTGCTACTCTTTGTAGCCATTTGCTACTCTCATTATTTTGGTTTAAACACATAGACTACTGCATAAAACCATAGTGATTTAGAAAAAGTCATTTCGTTTTATCGGGGCTTCCGCCCCAAACCCTGACTTACTTTTTGTCTTGCCACAAAAAGTAAGCAAAAAAGTCAAGACTCCGCCTGCTTCACTCGAAAAACTTACGTTCGTTGGCTGAAATCGTCCAAACTCGCCCGACGAAATACGTCGGGACTCAAACAGGACGATTTTTAACCGCCAACTTCACTTGTTTTTCGGTTCACCAGACGAGGTCAGTCGGGCATAAGCATAGTAAAATGCATGAACATTCATTAAAAATATAATTTTCCAATTAAATGCACTAAGAGTTATTTAAACAACAAGAGGATGTTCCGAAAGAACATCCTCTTGTCATTTATATGAAAGCAGCCCTACCTACTTCTTACTTCCTACTACCTACTACTTTCTACCAACTATTTCAGCCATTTATCCAACCATTCGTAGAATGTACGTTGCCAAAGGATACCGTTTTGCGGTTGCAATACCCAGTGGTTCTCGTCAGGAAAGATAAGCATCTGAGCCGGTACGCCACGTAACACCGCTGCATTGAAAGCTGCCATACCTTGCGAAGCCAGAATACGATAATCTTTTTCGCCATGAATCACAAGGATAGGTGCATCCCATTTATCGACAAATAAGTGGGGTGAGTTAGCATACGAACGTTGCGCAATGGCATTGTTTTTTTCCCAATAAGCACCACCCAAATCCCAGTTTACAAACCACATTTCTTCTGTTTCCAGGTATTGTTGTGGTAAATTAAACATACCATCATGAGCAAGAAAAGCTTTGAAACGTTTGTCGTGATGACCGGCTAACCAATAAACAGAAAATCCACCGTAGCTTGCACCCACGCAACCCAGTTTGTCTTTGTTTACGTAAGGCTCTTTGGCCAATGCATCGATAGCAGAGAAATAATCATTCATATTCTGACCACCGTAATCGCCACTGATTTGCTCCAACCATTCCATGCCAAAACTAGGCAATCCGCGACGGTTAGGTGCCACAACGATATAACCGTTAGCAGCCATTAGCTGTAAATTCCAACGGTATGACCAAAACTGACTAACCGTAGATTGTGGTCCTCCTTCGCAGAAAAGGAGAGTAGGATATTTCTTCGTTTTATCGAAATGCGGTGGATAAACTACCCAGGTAAGCATTTGTTTATTATCGGTAGTCGTAATCCAACGTTCTTCTACCTTGCCCATTTCCAATTGAGAAAGGATTTCTTTGTTCTCGAACGAAAGTTCTGTTTCGAGACCTGTTTTGGGGTTTATAGCATACACTTCATCAGGTTTGCTCATCGAATGTTTCACCCCGATAAGTTTGTCTTTGGCCAATGCTACCGTTGAATAATCATGAACGCCTTTGGTGATTTGCGTAATCTTATTTTTAGCAATATCGGCACGATAAATCTCGGTAACAGCATGCCAGCAACTTACAAAATAAATAGATTTGCTATCGGCGCTCCAGGTTAAACCTGTAGAGTTTTGATCGAATTGAGCCGATACATCGGTTTTTACACCGGTGGCAATGTTCATGATAAACAGGCGGTTTTTATCTGCTTCGTAACCATCGCGTTCCATGCTTTCCCATGCTAACCATTTACCATCAGGCGAGAAGGTTGGGTTTTGATCATAACCCATCATGCCCTGCGTTTTATTTTCGGTCTTTTTTGTTTCTAAATTATAGAAATAAATATCCGAGTTGGTAGAAAGGGCATATTCTTTTCCTGTCTTTTTGCGACAGGTATACGCCACTGTTTTGCCATCAGGACTCCAGGCGAGTTGCTCAATGCCACCAAAAGGTTTCATTGGACTTTCGAATGGTTCGCCGTTTAGCACATCTACTTCATTCTCTACTTTATTGTTTTTGAAATCGGCAATAAATGGATGCGGAACGGTTTGTATCCATTCATCCCAATGCTTGTACATCAAGTCATTGACGATCAAACCACTTGCTTTAGGGAGATCAGGATATTTATCGACCGTGCGCTGACCGTATTTTACATCCGCAACAAAAAGAATCTTTGTTTCATCCGGAGAAAATGCAAAGTCGTTTATTCCTTCTTTTCTATCGCTTATCTGTTTGCGTTCGGTGCCATCAGCTTTCATTGTCCAAAGCTGCATGCTGCCTGTTTCTGACGACAAGAAAGCAATATGCTCACCATCTTTCATCCACTTAGCTGCTGCCTCGCGAGTAGCCGTTTTAGTAATCTGCTTCTTATCCGAACCATCAACATTCATCACGAAAAGCTCCGAATTACCTTTGTTTTCGGCTACACTGTAGTACGAAACGCTGTACAACACTTTTAATCCATTGGGCGAAACCTGCGCACCTGCCACACGTCCAAACGACCATAACAC
>Ga0302288_1002446_pt1 | contig 10950 bp, 8 predicted proteins | sample III_Fen_N1_1_FD_194549 | JGI IMG/M metagenome (GOLD analysis project Ga0302288, IMG submission 194549) | Peat permafrost microbial communities from Stordalen Mire near Abisko, Sweden - III_Fen_N1_1 | ecosystem: Environmental > Terrestrial > Soil > Wetlands > Permafrost | place: Sweden: Abisko...
ACTTCGGCTATTCGTATTACAACTATTATTTAACTGACAGCATTCAACACGCAACCGGAAAACAATACGAAATCCATTTCAGAAGTAAAAATATTAAAAATTTAGCATTCAACGGAAAACTTTGGATTGACTCCGCTACTTTTGCTTTAGTGAGTATTGAAGCCGAATTGCCCATTCAGGCCAATATCAACTTTATTCATAATCTTCGTATTTCCGAGAATTTTATTCAACAACCCAGCCATCGGTGGACGCGTCAAACCGAGGAAATGGCACTGAACATGAACTACGAACTGATGGCCGACAGCCTGCATTCACGACCTGAACTTTTTGTAAAACGCACCGCTTCTTATCATTATACCGATTCAAATCCGGCACTGACAGCCAGAAATTTTGCAAAAAGCAGTTACACGGTCGAATTGCTAGACGATAAGTTGAAAGACCTGAATAACACGCCCATTCTTCGCACGGCCAAGTGGATTGCCGATGTGATGTTCACCGGATACATGGATTTGGGAAAAATTGATTTGGGAAAAGTGGAACAAATTATCCGAATCACCGACATTGAAGGAGTGCGACTTACATTGCCACTGCGAACCAACGAAAAGTTGTGGAAAAATGTTTCACTGGGTGGTTATGCGGGTTATGGTTTTAAAAATCAAACCGTCAAGTATTCCGGTTTTGCCCAATTCAAATTGCCCGGAGAAAAACGCAGGATTCTAGGTGTGAGTTACACCAACGATTACCGCCGCGTGGACTATAATTACAACGATTTTCTGTTTCGTGAGAATCCATTGATATTAGGTGATGAAGATATTTCAAGTTCAGTTTTTGCATTGAAATCAGTAGGGAAAATGGGCGAACGGAAGGAATTTTCAGTCTCATTTACAAACGAATGGAATTCGGATATAGAAAGTTCTCTTTTCATTCGGAGTAACGAAATGCTGGCAAATGAGTCAATGCCTATGGTTCAAGGCTTTAATTCTTTTAATTCGCTGTTGCAACAGTCTGTTACGTTAGCCACCCGTTTTTCATTCGGCGAACGTAAATACAACGACCACATGCAACGGATTTATATTGCCAACGCCAAGCCGGTTATTTACGGCATTATGGAATATGGAAAGTACCAGTTTGGAAACCAATCGGGAAATTACGGTAAAATTTCGACTACTGTGCGTCAGTATTATAAGTTTGGAATTGGTCAGTTGAATTATATTCTGGATGCCGGGATGATTTTCGGGAATGTGCCTTACCAACTTCTTCAAGTGCCTCCCGGAAGCGAAACCGGCGGTTATAGTACGTTCCAGTTCAACATGATGAATTATATGGAATATGCTGCCGATAAATATGTAAATCTTCATTCGGAGCTTATGCTTAATGGTTTGATCATGAATCAAATTCCATGGATAAAAAATCTGAACCTGCGGGAAATGTGTTCGTTCAATGTGGCTTACGGTAGCCTGAATGAATCACATAGACACCAAATGGGTTATCCGACTTATATGAGTCCAATGGACAAACCGTATGTTGAGGCTGGGGTCGGATTGACGAATATTTTGGGCATTTTTACGCTGCAATCCGTTTGGCGATTGACTGACCTGAATCATGTTGGGTTGGATGGCAAAAAAGTTTCACCGTGGGGCTTACGAGGCTGTTTAAGCTTGAGTTTTTAATCTTTTGCAGTCAGATTGCAAGCAATCTATTCAAAAAATAGCGTTTTTTCTTTTAATTATTAATTGTTCATTCTCAGTTTTTAATTACTTATTCTATCTTTGTAATTCTTTTTAAAACAAACAAACAAAAATATTCCCTTCGGGGAATTTGAGGGTTAAAATATGAACACACAAATAGCAATTATCGGTGCCGGAAATATGGGCGGTGCCATAGCCCGCGGGCTTTCCAAAGGAAAGTTGATTGAATCGAAAAACATTCGGGTAAGCGATGTTTCGCAAGCCAACCTGGATGCTATCACCGCTTTTAACCCTGAAATCGTAGTCAGCAGTTCCAATCGCGAGATAGTGAAAAATGCTGACATAGTGATTTTTGCCGTGAAACCGTGGTTGGTCGAAATTATTACGGAAGAAATTGAAAACCTGATTGATTTAAATAAACAAATCATAGTTTCCATTGCTGCCGGAGTCGATTTTTCAAAGCTGGCAACGCTCTTCAATGCCGAAGCAACCCTTTTCCGGGTGATTCCAAACACGGCTATTGACGTATTGCAAAGCGTTTCCACCATTTCGTCGTTCAATGCATCGAAAGAACAGGAAGCGCTGATAGTTTCGCTTTTTGCCGAACTGGGTAAAGCGTTTTTGGTTCCCGAAACGCAATTAAATGCCTTCATGTCGCTTTCGTCTTGCGGAATTGCTTATGCTTTCCGTTACATTCGTGCGGCCACCGAAGGCGGTGTGGAAATGGGCATTTATCCCAATGTGGCCAAAGAAGTGGTGATTCAAACTCTGCGTGGCGCCATCGATTTGCTCGAAGCTACCGGTGCTCATCCTGAGATAGAAATAGACAAAGTAACCACTCCCGGCGGTATCACCATCAAAGGACTGAATGAGATGGAAGCACAAGGTTTTACAAATGCTGTGATTAAAGGTTTGAAAGCTTCACATTTGAAATAAAATTCCCTATAAAATATTATGAACACACAAATCAAACAAATTGCCGAACGGCTACGCGGTTTGCGCGATGCGCTGAACCTGAATATTGCCGATGCGGCTGCTCAGTGCGGCGTTTCGGAAACCGATTATGCACTTTACGAATCGGGGAGCTCGGATATTCCAATGAGCTTTATCTGTCAGGTAGCACAAACATTCGGTATTGAGACCACGGCACTTATTTCGGGCGATGATCCTCATTCGCTGGCTTATTTTGTAACCCGCAGGGGAACAGGAGCCAGTGTGGAACGAACGAAATGTTATAAATATCAAGCATTGGCATCAGGTTTTAGAAATGTCAAAGCAGAACCTTTTGAAGTCACTGTCGAACCTTGCAATCAACCCATTCATTTAAATTCACATGCCGGACAGGAATTCAACCTGATTCTGGAAGGAACCATGCAACTTCACATTGCGGGCAACGACGTTACGCTCGGCGAAGGTGACAGTATCTATTTCGATGCTTCAAAACCTCATGGAATGAAAGCTCTTAACGGGGAAAAGGTGAAATTCTTGGCCGTAATTATTTAAAATAAATAAAATAAAAACGATAGAATAGACTCAAAGTCGACTATTTTATCCCTCAATTTGAGATTTTATCCCAAATAAATTAGTTTTATCCCTGTTTTTTGTAGTATTTAGATTTTTGATATTTCTTTGCAACCTCAAATAAATGCTTTAAAGAATTGCTTATGTTAGAAAAGTTTCTCAAACAAACCGAATTCAAAGACTTTGAAGATTTCAAAGCAAACTACCAACTAATAGTACCCGAAAATTTCAACTTTGCTTATGATATTGTTGATGAATGGGCTGCTAAAGAACCCAACAAAAAAGCCTTGCTTTGGACAAACGATCAGGGCAAATGCCGCGAATTCACCTTCGGCGAAATCAAACAATATTCCGATCAAACCGCTTCGTATTTTCAGTCGCTTGGGATTAAAAAAGGCGATATTGTTATGGCCATCCTTAAACGCCGTTACGAATTCTGGTTTACTATCATAGCACTCCACAAAATCGGTGCAACCATCATTCCCGCTACTCACCTGCTTACCAAGAAAGATTTGGTGTATCGCAACAATGCCGCCGACATTAAAGCCATTGTAGCGGTGGGCGAAGAAACCATTATCAATCATATCAACGATGCGATGCCCGAATCGCCAACTGTAGAACTGCTGATTTCGGTCGGTCCTATTGTACCTGAAAACTGGAATGATTTCCATGCGGGAATTGAAAATGCAGCTCCATTTACAAAGGTGGAGAATGCCAATAAGAACGACGATTTGATGATTATCAGCTTTACTTCCGGAACCACCGGAAATCCGAAAATGGTGACGCTGGATCATGTATATCCGCTGGCACATATCGTAACAGCAAAATATTGGCACAATTTACACGAAGACAGTCTTCACCTCACCATTGCCGACACCGGTTGGCTAAAAGCCGTTTGGGGAAAATTGTATGGTCAATGGATTGTGGGTGCCTGTGTTTTCGTGTATGACCACGAGAAATTTACGCCGGCAGCTATGTTGGAAATGATTCAGAAATACCGCATTACTTCGCTTTGCGCTCCGCCAACTATTTTCCGTTTCCTAATTCGCGAAGACATTACAAAATATGATTTGTCGTCGCTAGAATATTGCACCATTGCCGGTGAAGCACTGAATCCGGCTGTTTATGAGCAATTTTTAAAACTCACGGGCGTACAGCTCAAAGAAGGTTACGGTCAAAGTGAAACCACGCTTAGCATTTTTACTTCTCCATGGACAGAACCAAAACCGGGTTCAATGGGGCTGCCTAATCCACATTACGATATTGATTTACTGACACCCGAAGGTCGCGCTGCCGAAGTGGGCGAACAGGGCGAAATAGTTATCCGTACTGATAAGCGTTATCCCGAAGGTTTGTTTAAAGGATACCATCGCAATGCCGAACTGACCGAGAATGCATGGCACAATGACATCTATTACACCGGCGATGTTGCATGGCGCGACGAAGACGGTTATTTCTGGTTCGTAGGTCGCAACGACGATGTGATTAAAAGTTCGGGCTACCGCATTGGACCTTTCGAAGTGGAAAGTGCGCTGATGACACACCCGGCTGTGGTGGAATGTGCCATTACAGGTGTACCCGACGAAATTCGCGGACAAGTGGTGAAAGCAACCGTTATTCTTTCAAAAGAGTACAAAGAAAAAGCCGGCGAAGTGCTTGTAAAAGAAATTCAGGAACATGTGAAAAACGTAACAGCTCCGTACAAATACCCTCGTATTATCGAATTTGTAGAATCACTGCCCAAAACCATCAGCGGTAAAATCCGTCGTACGGAAATACGGGCCAATGATTTTAAAAAATAATTTTTATTTGAATTAGAAATAGAGGAAGGAGAAAGTAAAATTTGCTCCTTCCTTTATTTGATTTATGTATTAATGTTATATAGGTCTTTTTTAAAAAATCGAATGACATATTCCAATAGATTTTATTTGCAAAATATTAATTATCAAATCTTACTATAATAAATTCAAAAAATAGCACCTGATTTTTACTTCGTTTCACACCGACAAATATACTTTTTTCTACCAAGTACTAAGGTAAGTTTTGCTCCCAGAAAAATAGATCTTAAAACATTTGTTTTTGTGTTGTAGAAAAGAAATCCATTTATTGAAGGCATATACGTGCTTGTTTTTGATATATTTACGATTAGATTATCTGTCCGATCTTTATTTTTAAAATATAAAACTCCATAATCGCAGAATAAAGCAAATCGTAAATTTGTACTGTTTTTTGATCCATTGTCGTTCGGCTGTTTAAATATAGGCAAACCTGCTTCAAATGAAACCGTGAAACTAGGGTCAAGTTTAAATGAATTTTTTACTATTCTATTTTCAGTTTTGAGTCCATGATTAGGCATTTCGCTGATAACCCCATCATTATTATCTCCGATAATATTATCGTATTCAGCTTTGGAAGTAACTGTTGAGTAAGTTTTGCTATTAGCTATCCAATTATAAATGAATTTACCTCCAATCAAACAATAGATACCTTTGTTGGACTGGTATCCTAACATTATTGGGATACCTGTATTTATTATGCTTTGTACACTATAATTATTTTGAAATGTAAAATGCCCTTTATAAGTGATATTTTCTGTATCAGTCATAGGTGTAATGTCCAGGCTATCACCAATACTCATTTTAGAAGTGTAATATGATAATTCTAAACCTGTTTGCAGAAAAAAATGGTTAAAGTGCATTTCATAACCACCTCCCAAAGATATACCTTTACCTCCTTGAACTTTTAGACCTGATGCATCATTCATAATGCTACTATATCCACCAGAAGCCCACACGATAACATTATCTTTTGGGGTTTTTCGTTGAGCTTGAACAAAATTGCAATGCAATATCAGCAAAAAAACGATTAAGAATAAATTGTATCTCATAGTTTCTTATTCCGCTATTTTACAATTATTAATTGTTCCTTGCTTTCACCCTGTTTGGTTTTGATAATCAGCAAATATGTTCCAGCTAATGTTGGCATCTCAAAAGTATTGTCACCTTTTTTAAGTGCTTGTTCAAATATTTTCAAACCGGATACATTCCAAAGTATTGCATTTCCGACATTGTCCACTTTTATATTAAGATGATCTCCTTTCGACAAAAGAGTTGGATAAACATTAATATCAGAATGTAAAGTCGGCATTACAGGGCATGTGAATAGCTTAACGCCATCTTTTATTCTAGTTACCTCCACATTATATTTTGCATTTAGGTCAAGAGTAGCCTGATTAATGTATAAATATGATTTGGTTTCCCCTGAAATAATTTCTCCATTTTTATACCACTGATAATTTGAAAATTCATACCCATTATTGTACGAACTATTAAATAAAGCTAACACATCATTCCATTTCTGAAGGATAATGGAAGACGGATAATTAATTGTAAATTCTATTGGTGATGTTTCTTTATACGATTCTTTGTTCTCAAGGATAACAGTCCCTTTATAAACGTCGGGTTGAACATTGTGTGGTATCTGAATAACAATGCATGGTTCATTTGCTGATTTGTGAACAATATCACTAAATCCCGCAGTATGAGCTTTTTCGTCAAATGTGATGGATTGCCAATCAATTATACCATATGTGATTTCGTATCCAAGTGCAAAACTAGCATCATCTCCACATATTTGAGGTATCGACTTTAACTTTGCATGAAAAGTAGGCGATACGGTTAAAGCCAAGGAAGTAATGCTATCACAACCATTTATTGTTTTGCGATAAAGAGTATAATTGCCTGTTTTAGTGCCCGTCTTGAAAATTGTATCTGTATAATTATAAGGCAAATCAGTATCCCATATCTTCAGACTCCGGTTTATATTATAAGTTGGATTGACTTTGAGAGAAAGAGTGACAATACTATCACACCCTTGCTTAGTCTTCATATTTATGATATAATCTCCAGTTTTTGTGCCCACGTTAAATGTTGTGTTCGTATAATTATATGGCAATTCATTATCGCAGATTATTCGCTTATCTTTTAAATTATATGTTGGATTGACGGTGAGTTGAAGCGTAACTATGCTATCACAACCTAATACAGTTTGAAGAGAATCATTATATACACCAGTTTTATTATATTGTTTCCCATTAAATGTATAGAACTCATTACTACATATTTTTGCTGATATTGTATTTCTCTTAATTGGATTGACGGTCAGATTCAATGTAATGATACTATCGGCGCCAGAAGTGGAAGCAAGTGTATCCCGATATACACCACTCTGAGTTAAATATGTATTCTTGAATAAGTATTTATTTCCAGAACATATAGATGCATTTATAGTACGCGTAACTTGTTGTTTTATTACCTGACGAATATAACCTGTAGAAGAACCATTCCAATCTCCTATAATACGTAGTACATCGTTATATTCTTTTGCCATTTTCGAAGTTTTCAGGGGAATCGAAATATAAATTGTATTCCCTTTTTTTAGCGTTGCAGGTTGAGCGATAGGAGTAATACTATCTGCAGCAAAAAATTGAATAGATTCAAAATCGGTACTAGTTCCGTTTGCTAATTCAAAAACCACATTATTCATTGGGATGACATCCGAATATACCAACTTCACCCGGTAGGCATTCTTTTTTGCTTGCGCAGTGGTATAACCTTCATCAAGACTATAGGATGGAAATGGACGTAACGATAAATTTGTTGGTAATAATTTTAGAATCACAGTGCCGCCTGAAGATAGTATCGTTTTTACAGGCGAATATGGACGACCTAATGTTGCCGGGTTTGAGCTATTGGCATCTGTGAAAAAAGTGATGTTGTTTTGAAATACTCCATTAAATTGATAAATGCCTGAACTATTTGTAGTCCCAAACTTTATTTTATTAACGTCTAATTTACTTTTCGGTATTACTGCATTTATTACTTTACTGACTGAAGGGTCTTGAGATAGATCTACATAAATAGCTGCTTTTGGTTCATAGTCCTCTGTACCAACTGTTACTAAAGGTTTTGCTGGGTCACCAATGTAAACAATATTACTTGAACCCGCCAGTGCTAAAGATGAAACTGGAATATTAGATGTTTCTCCAGCTCCGTAAGCCACAACTTGCGAAGGTGGTAAAACGATTATCGAACTGTTTGGCGTATAGCATGATTCAACTCCATTTCCATTCGGGCAACCACTACCAATGCCTGCGGCATGACGGATTGTTGTTGCATTCACAATTCCTCCGTAAATAAAAATCATGCCATCATAATAAGTTGTATATCCACCTCCTATTCCGGCACCATGTCCCCCTTTTGCAGTAATCGTTCCACTGGAGATAATAATATTCCCACCAGCTGTCGTACCCGAAGAAAAGCATCTTCCTGTAATAGTTGTAGATGATGTTGCTTCTCTATTATACATAGCATAAGAACTATTTAGAGCTCCGATGCCAGCTCCACATAATTCATTTGCAACTATAGCAGTTAACGTTCCACTCGTATTGTCAAGTGAATTGATGGCACAAATATTTATTTGAGCTCCTTGTTCTACATGTAATGCAGCACAACCAGAAAAACCAGAAGAAGTTAATGTATTTTTCCCTTCAAGAATCAGATCGACTACAGTTGTTGGCGCTAAGTTCGAACAATTATCTTTTCCTTTTATGGCTATTGGAGAATAGATTCCAGACAGATTAATATTTAGATTCCGTAATGTAATTGTTCCATTATAACCTGAGCTCACTATAACATAATTTACTGTAGTTGTTCCAGTTATTATATAATTACTTTTACTGGTAGCAGGAATTATTAGTGATGATTTTGAAATATCATGTACTATTTGCGCAGTTACTTCTTCATTTATAAAAAGCAAAACAATTGACAATATAATGGCAAGTAGAAATTTAGAAAACACTTTCATAAAAAATTATTATAAAATGTTTGACTCATTTATTTTTAGTGTTGTTCTGTTTAAAATATTTCGGAGAATAAATCTCAGTTATTGTAATATTGTTAATTTCGGATCTCACAATTTCTAAAACCCCCAATACCCATTTCAAACCGCAGCACTTATCTGCTTTTCATTCGCAATGCTTCTAATAAATTCCTTTATTTCATTTTTAAAAGCATATTCAAATGCTGATAAATTGAAAATCAGCGTTGTACTATCCGTTTTGTGTACGTACAGTTTGTTTAGATTATACGTAATCTCGTGGATTTCGGACCAGAAAACAGTTTGCTCTTTTTCAAGTACTTTTGCTTTCATCGAAATTTTCTCATCATTTATCAATAGATAAGCTTTACCAAATAATTCTTCCAGTCTAAATCCAAAACCTGCCATCGAATAAGATATTCCATTCAATGCAAAGATTCCAACATAAAACCAATCAAAGAGCGATATTTTTTGTCCGTCTCTCATTTTCAAAACAATCCAAACAATGGAGATAATAAAGAAGACTACCCCTACTGTAAAACTTACATACGATTTCTTCTCATTTCTCAATAAATTCTTTCTAATTTCCATAATCTATATTTTCTATTATAAACTCAGTTCAATCTCCTTCCCTGCTATATTTTGGCCACTTGTGCTAAGTATTTTTCAAAATCTCAACTTTCTCGGCATGAACGAAAAATCGCGCCAGTAGAACTTTTTTATTTCTGGTTTATCAAAATATTTTGTTTCAAATAGTCTGTTGTAACAATCGTTGCAAATTCTTCATTCAAACTGGCTAATGAAGTTTCGTGCATTAAATTCGCTGAATATTTTTGTCCATCTAAACCTTTATTATTGAACGTTGCAGTTGCGTCTGAAACAACAAAAGTGTCATAGCCAAAATTGCCTGCCATTCTTGCAGTTGTCGAAACGCAATGATCTGTAGTCAAACCAACTATAACCAATTTGGAAATTCTATCACTGTCAAGTCTGTCTTTCAAGTCTGTTCCGATAAAAGCACTACTAACATTTTTTTTAATAATTGATTCGCCGTCAATAGGCGCTACTATATCCTTAAATTCATTTCCTTCATTTGTCTCATTTAGTAGTGAGTTTGGATTTGAAGAACAATGTTTAATATGAAAAATTGGAAGTTCGTTGTCTCTCCATATTTTCAAAAGTTCAGCTGCATTAGCCTCGGCATTATCATTGTTTCTTTGTTCGCCCCAATATGCGATATTGTCAAAGCCTTTCTGAATGTCCATTAGAATTAATGCCGGTCTGTCTGCAATAGAAATATTCATCTTGTTTTTTATTTTTTAATCGATTATTTTTTATCTAAAATTATTTCCTTCGCTCCCGCACAAATTGCACCATACGGCTTATTTTATCCTCATTTTAAACACCTTTTCTTATTTCTCATACCTCACGTTATCTTCCCACGCGATAAAATCCCGCGGGAGCTGTGGCTATTCCTCCAATAATTCATTATACGAACTATCAATAAGTATTTCAACCGCTCGTTGATAGTCATTTTTGTTCAGTTGAATGTCAATACATTCTACGGGATTCATACCCGAATAGGTAGTTAGAATTGATGAGGCAGGATTATCTGAAACTAACATCGTATAGATTTCTGATTCTTCCAATATGTTCTGTATATCCTCTGCAATTACTCTGTCTTCTATTGATAACAGAATTCTTAAGTCGTTTTTCTCCATAATTTGGTTCCCCCTCGTCTTCGACGAGCTATTAATAGTTAGTTGTTTTTTACTGAGGTTTATTTACAATTTCCATTATCTTGTCTGGAATTACAGTTTGTCTAAAACCATACTTCTCATATAATTCGTGGGCATCATTTGTC
>Ga0302288_1002447_pt1 | contig 10949 bp, 8 predicted proteins | sample III_Fen_N1_1_FD_194549 | JGI IMG/M metagenome (GOLD analysis project Ga0302288, IMG submission 194549) | Peat permafrost microbial communities from Stordalen Mire near Abisko, Sweden - III_Fen_N1_1 | ecosystem: Environmental > Terrestrial > Soil > Wetlands > Permafrost | place: Sweden: Abisko...
GTATTTTTCAAACCTGTCTATGAGTTAAATACTTATAAGTTGTCCCAAAAGCTAAGCCTTGCACTCGACGATGTTCAGGATCCGGGAAATCTGGGAACAATAATTCGGATTGCCGACTGGTTTGGGATTTCCGATATTTTTTGCTCCGAACATTCGGCAGACGCATTTAATACAAAAACCGTGCAAGCAACCATGGGCGCATTAGCCAGAGTTCATGTTCACACATTAGATTTAGCTGAATTTCTTCAAGCGATAGTAGTAGAAATGCCTATTTACGGTACTTTCATGGATGGTGATAATATCTATAATAAAACATTATCTCAGTGCGGCGTTATTGTAATGGGAAATGAAGGTAATGGTATTTCACCTGAAATAGAAAAGATTGTTACAGACAGGTTGCTGATTCCAAATTATCCTCTCGGACAAATTACCTCAGAATCTTTAAACGTAGGAGTTGCAACGGCTTTAGTTTGTGGAGAATTTCGGAGAAGATAGTTTTAAGTAATATAATAATTCATACCCCGTTTCAACATATCCTCCATTAATTACTAGCCAATTAAAAGTTTTCAACTGCCGTATCAGTAGAATTGTTGACCACGAATTTGTTACGCGCACCAACATGAAAACGGCTTACTTTTTTATTAATAATCATAGTTGAAGGAATATTGTTCAATTCTCCATTACCCGACTGAGACAATGCATTCCAAGCCTGATAACTAATCAAAAGAAAGCTATACTTTGATAAAAGACCAGGAGTAATCTTCGATGGTCTAATAAGCCTAACTGAATTCGGGAACTGTTCTTTCAAATCATCAAAAGCTTTGCGAATAACAGGATTAGACGATATCAGTTTAGTTGAATCCAAAATTGTGATAATCACCTCGGAGTTATTTCGCAATAACCGACGGGAGTAACGCAATAAAAAATCATCTGTTTCTGACTGAAGCAAGACTAAGGTACTGGTTATACTTGTAAATCCGCGATTGACGAACACACCAACACTACAGTTACTGTTTTCGATAAAATAGCGGGTTTTATCTTTAATCAAAGTTCCAGGATAAAAGAAGGCTTGCTTTTGAGATACTTTATTAATAAATCTGTTGAGCCATTTTATATTCCCAAAAAGCTTGCTTTCTTTGAAAAACGGAATACCCGACAAGGAAACACCCGCTCCAACCAATAAAAAGTCGAAATTATTTTGATTTACCGTTTTTACAATTCCTAACTCAATATTGTCAGTAACTTTATATTCTGTATCAATAGGAATACTGAGAACCGAAGCTTCATCGTTAATTCCCCTGAAACTATCAACTGAGAATTGTTCGCCATAAATAGGGTTGGTGTCGGTTCCGGGAGTAATATGTAAAACCGTTACAGCGAGGCTATTTTTAGTTCCATCGAGTACCGTTTTTGCGACATTAAGCAAGGTTTTTCCATTTTCGGGGTTACCCAAGGCTATCAAGGCTTTAAAAATGCCCTGTGTTTGTTGAATAATATACTCTTCTTCAATATTCTTTTCGGGGAAAATCCTGTTAATAAGTGACAATACCGGTGTAGTCATAAAGGTGGTAACTAATGCCATAATCACCAACATGACAAAAATAGATGGTGGCAAAATTCCCATTTCGTAACCTATATTTAACACAATAAGTTCCATTAAACCTCTTGTATTCATCAACACACCGATAGAAAGACTATCTTTCCAGGTTTCACCCAAAATCCGTGCTGTAAAAGCACCACCTACAAATTTTCCGGTTATGGCAACTAATATAAATAAACCACAAATAGTCCACAAATAAGGTGTGTTCAGCAATCCAATTTCGGTACGCAAACCTGTAAATACAAAAAATAGTGGTAAAAGTAGTGTAACCGAAACATCTTCAATTTTTTCAATAATCAGTTTACGAAAATTCGGTAACTGAGGCATAACCACACCTGCCAGAAAAGCACCAAATAAAGCGTGAATACCTATTACTTGTGTGGCAAAAGCCGAAAGTATTAATATCAATAAAAGAAAAGCCACAATACTTTTGTTTAACACTTCGCTATTGCTATAAATCTCGCCTACACGCTTCAAAAACGGACGAACAAGAAGCAGCATAACCATCACATATATAACTGCACATCCAATTGTGAACAAGGAACTGACAAAACTTCCGGTTTTAGCAATAGCTATTACGGCGGCTAAAATACACCATGCTGTAACATCGTCGTTGGCAGCACTGGCAATAGCAATAGTTCCTAAATGAGTTTTAGACAAGCCCTTCTCCTGCACAATCCGAGCAAGAACAGGAAAGGCGGTAATACTCATTGAAATACCAATAAACAACGCAAAAGAAAGAAAATCTGTATGCGAAGCAGCAAAATCCTGATAAACAAAGTAGGCAAGCAACATTCCCAGAAAATAAGGGATGATAATACTGGCATGACTGATCACATAGGTTTCTCCGATTTTATCTTTTAGAGTGTTTAAATTCAACTCCATGCCAATGGTAAACATAAATAAAATAAGCCCTATCTGACTTAAAATATATAGGTTACCTAATGATTTGGCTGCGAAAAGAAAATGAAAAGCTTCAGGATAAAAATAACCTAATAACGAAGGACCTAACACGATACCGGCCAGAATTTCACCAATAACGGTAGGCTGTCCTATTTTTACAAATAAAAAACCAAAAATACGCGAAACAATAAGAATGGAAATAATTTGAAGCAATAACATAGCAGCCGGTTCTGCAATGTTATTAAATATTGAAAGTTTAAATGTATTTAAATACTCATAAAATGAAGCATTTGGAGGTTGAATAAAATGCTTACCGTTTAATGTGTTTGGAGAAAACGAACTTGCTTTGGAGAACAACAAGTAGGTAAAGATGCTAAACAAAGTAAGCATCAGAACATAAAAAATCCATGTTTTGATATGTATTTTTTTCATGTTAATCCATTAAAAATACACCTATACAGATTGTCAATTTGACTCTTTTATATAGATTTTCAGTGGACAAAGATAGTGAATAATTTGGCATGTTAATAGCTATGTATTCAAGTTTTTCTACCGTTAAATATTGCTTTACAACAGGTTTTTGTTTATCTCCTATTTATTTGTTTACTTTGTATTGTTTTTTTAAACCACTATACTGTGGCAGTAACTGTTAATTTATTAGATAAAAGATGGAAGTTAGTATTAGTTTTTGGATTGGATTTGTGATTTTTGTTTTAGTGATGTTATCGCTGGATTTATTTGTGTTTCACAAAAAAAACTCAGTGGTAAAAGTCAAAGAAGCCCTTTTGTGGAGTGTTTTCTGGATTGGTTTAGCCGTTATTTTCAATGTTGGCCTATTTTACATTGCCGGAAAAACCAAAGCACTCGAATTTCTGACTGGTTATCTGATAGAAGAATCGTTGAGCGTGGATAACTTGTTTGTGTTTATCATGATCTTTGGATTTTTCAAAATCGAACCGAAATATCAACACAAAGTTCTTTTCTGGGGAATTATCGGAGCCATTATTATGCGAGCAGTGTTTATTTTTGCCGGAGTTGCACTCATTTCACGCTTCGCTTGGATAATGTATATTTTCGGAGCATTTCTTATTTATACCGGAGTAAAAATGGTTTTTGAGAAAGAAGACGAGGAGTACAATCCAAATGAAAACAGTTTAATAAAAGGGTTTAAAAAGATATTTCCGGTTACCGACGACATGTCCAGACCCCATTTTTTTATTCGAAAAGAGAAGATACTTTACGCCACTCCGTTTTTCATCGCTTTACTTGTTATCGAGGCTTCCGATTTGATTTTTGCAGTTGACTCTATTCCGGCAGTGCTCTCGGTTTCAAAAGATCCTTTTATCGTATATACTTCGAATATTTTTGCCATATTGGGGTTAAGGTCACTTTATTTTGCATTGAGCGGCATTATGGATTATTTCCATTATCTGAAATATGCATTATCGGGAATTCTGACATTTATTGGTATTAAAATGTGTGTGAATGAATTCTGTACTGAGTTTGATTATACATTCCATATTTCAAACTTTACATCGTTAGGGGTAATTGTTTCTTTCCTGACAATTTCAATTATTTTATCAGTAATCTTCAAAAAGAAAACAACCCATCAAACAGTTAAATAACTGCTGCTAATATTAAAAAGTCTTCACTCAAAGCTAAATAATGCTGAGTAAAGACTTTTCTTTTGTTGAAAAGAATTATTTTCTCAATGATAACCGTCGTAAAGCGGGATTAATTTTTGCCGTTGCACCAACCACTACCAACGTCATTATTCCGCCAAAAACCACGGAAGGAATCAATCCCATCCATTTTGCCGTAATCCCCGATTCGAAAGCACCCAGCTCATTGGACGAACCTATAAAAATGCTATTCACCGAAGCCACACGACCACGCATTTCATCCGGTGTGTAAAGTTGAAGAATGGTCCCACGAATAACCACACTCACATTATCGAACACTCCGCTAAGGAACAATAAAAATGCCGACAACCAAAAGAAATGCGAAAAAGCAAAACCAATCATGCATAATCCAAATGCAGAAACAGCCAAGAACAGAATTCGTCCGCTATTTTTCATAGGCGGATTAAACATCAGATAAACAGACATTAGCGTTGCACCTACAGCTGGACAAGCACGTAAGAACCCAAGCCCTTCGGGCCCAACATGCAATACATCTTGTGCAAAAACAGGTAATAAAGCCACTGCACCGCCAAACAACACCGCAAACATATCAAGCGAAAAGGCTCCAACCAATTCCGGTGATTTCATTACAAAACGAATCCCTTCGCGAATGCGACTGAAAATATTTTCTTCGGCGTTTTGTACAAACCTTACAACATGTTTTATCTGCACCCGACCAATCATAACTACTGAAAGCAAATAAATGGCGAAAACAGATCCGTAAGCGATAGATATAGAACTAAAACCATAAATTAATCCACCAACAGCCGGCCCCACTACTGCCGCAACTTGCCAATTAGCACTATTCCAAGTAGCTGCATTGGCATAATCTTTTTTGTCAACTAGCTGCCCTAACAAAGCCGTATGAGCAGGCATCAGAATTCCCCGTGAAAGTCCGGTAAGAAAAATGGTAATAAAAATAGGCCAAATACCAAAACGTTGGTAGGACTGAAATGATTCGACACTATAAAGCGTGAGAATTGCTGAACCAATCAACAATAGCAGAGTTGTATTGCGAATAATTTTCTTTCTATCCCAAAGATCCACGTAATGTCCCGCAAAAAGCGAGACAGATATTTGTGGCAATACTTCTACCAAACCAATCATTCCTAGCCAAACCACATTATGAGTAAGAAAATACATATGCCAACTCACAATAACCGATTGCATAAGTGTAGCCATGGTCATCAAAAAACGATACCCTAAGAAAAATCTGAAATTTCCGTTTCTTACAGCTGTAAAAGCTTTATTTTTAAATAATTTTCCAATCATCTCTAGCAATTTAAACCAATGCAAAGGTACAGAATATTCTTTTTCAATACGACATTCTGAAAATCAAAAATTAATAAAACAAAATTATGCTTTAAAACATGAATCATTTATTAGTTTAAACTTACAAATTGAGTTATTTTTGTACTCCCTAAATTATAAATGTCCAAAATAGAGATAAAATAAATTAGTTATGACTGTTCAAGAATTAAAATCAGACTTTGTGGCTACTTATGGAAAAGCCGCTGAAGCCGTTTATTTTTCTCCTGGTCGTGTAAACCTGATTGGTGAGCATACCGATTACAATGGAGGTTCGGTATTTCCATGCGCATTAAGTTTTGGAACTTATTTGCTGTTGGCCAAAAACGACAAAAAAGTAATGAACTTCAAATCGTTAAACCAGCCTGAAATCATCTCTCTTGGTTTCGACCAGTTGACTACTCCTCTTGACAAATCATGGGTAAACTATCCTCTGGGGGTTATTGCTCAATTTGTAAAACGTAGTATTGCCATTACTGATGGTTACGATATTCTTATTTGGGGGAATGTGCCTAACGGTGCAGGTCTTTCATCGTCTGCAGCGTTGGAAGTAGTTACAGCTTTTGCTTTCAATGATCAATTAAGAACCGGTTTTAACCGCACTGTGCTTGCTCAAATCGGTCAAAAATCTGAGCACGAATTTGCCTTGGTAAACTGTGGAATAATGGATCAGTTTGCTTCGGCTAATGGTGCTAAAGACCACGCTATTCACTTGAACTGCGACACATTGGAATTTGAATTAGTTCCCGTAAAACTCGAAGGCGTGAAAATTCTTATTTCAAATACCCATAGCCCACACAAATTGGATTCAGGTGCTTACAACCAACGGGTAGCAGAATGTAAATTGGCTGTTGAGCAATTGAACACTGTTCGCCCATTAAAATACTTAGCCGAATTGTCCGAAGTTGAATTCAAATCAATAGAATCGGCTATTACCGATCCTATTGCCAAAAAACGTGCACGCCACGTTGTAGGCGAAGTTCAACGCACATCAGATGCAGTAAAAGCATTAAAAGCTGGCGACTTGACTTTGTTCGGACAATTGATGAATGCCTCACACGTTTCATTGCGCGACGATTATGAAGTAACCGGTCCGGAATTGGATTGCATGGCAGAAGAAGCATGGAAAATAGAAGGCGTTATCGGTTCACGTATGACCGGTGGTGGTTTTGGTGGCTGTACCGTTTCATTGGTAAAAGATGAAGCTATCGACACCTTCATCAACCAAGTGGGCGCTGCTTACGAAGCTAAGATTGGTATCAAACCTGAGTTCTACATTGCTGAAATAGGTGATGGAGCTTGTAAAATAAATTAATTTAAAGTACAGAGTCAATTAATTAACAAAATATGAAAACAGTAAAAGAATTAGAAATTGAATTGAACGGTAAACCGGTGTCGCTTTACACCTTGTTCAATAAAAAGGGAATGTCGGTAGATATTACCAACTATGGAGCTAAAATTATTCGCTTGATGGTTCCAGATAAAGACGGCAAATACGATGATGTAGTATTAGCTTTTGACACATTGGAAGAAGTCATTGAAAAGGAAATTTATTTTGGTGCTGTGTGTGGACGTTTTGCCAACCGCATCAAGGATGGTAAATTCAGCATTGATGGCGTGGAGTATCATCTCCCTATTAATAATGGAACAAACTCATTGCACGGAGGAATTCAAGGTTACAACGAAAAAGTATGGACTGTAAAATCGGTTTCCCAACAAGAATTAGTGCTTGAACTTTTCTCGCCTGATGGCGAAGAAGGTTATCCCGGCAATTTGACCGTAACCTGTACCTATATTTTGAGTGATGATAACGAAGTGAAAATACATTACCAAGCTACAACCGACAAAGCAACCGTTATTGGTTTGACAAATCATTCTTACTTCAATCTGAAAGGTGCCGGCAACGGAACAATTAAAGGTCATCTATTGCAGATTAATGCTGATTTCTATACCGTATTGGATGAATCCTTTGCTCTTACCGGTGAAATTCGTCCTGTGGCTGGAACAGCATTTGATTTTCGTCAACCAACAGTTGTAGGTGACCGTATTGACGATGAAGTATATGTTCCTGGAAATGGAATTGACAATAACTGGTGTTTACAGAAAGAGCAAGCTGGAGATTGTGTATTGGCAGGATACGTTTATGAACCGACATCTGGTCGTAAAATGGAAGTACTGACAACACAACCCGGAATGCAGATTTATACAGGTAACTGGATTGATAATGTAAAAGGAAAAGAAGGAAAAATCTATGGCTTTCAGGATGCTATCTGCCTCGAAACACAGGGATTCCCTAATTCGCCAAACATTCCGTTCTTCCCAAGCTCTTTGCTTCGCCCGGGACAGAAATACAACGAATGGTGTATCTATAAATTTAGTGTTGAATAGCAACAAGCGGCTTTAAGTTTGTTTGATGCACTAATAATAATAAAATAAAAGCAGAGCTACTTTTTTTTGTAGTTCTGCTTTTTTATTATGTCGTTTCTGTTGTTTCGGAGAATTTCGTGTTGATTTTACAATCTTTAAACAAAATTATTAACGCCAAGACAAACACTAACTTTTAATGTTAACAACAATTTAATGAGAGTTTTCAATTTTTTACAATTTTCTCAACATAGCTTTTATTCCCAGATATAACCTTCACAAAGTAAACGCCTTTATTCAATGACGAAATATCAATTGTTTTTATAGAACTCTTACATTGATTACTTTTTAACAACTTGCCATTAATATCAAGAATATCTATTCGCTCCATATTTTCAATACCTCTAATAGTAAATGAGGATTTTATTGGATTAGGAGAAAAAGTGAGTGGAGAATCTCCTATCGTTTTATTTGCAGTATTAATTGCTCTCAAGTATTTTACATTACTTCCATCCATCACATCTGGAATAGTTGTAAAGCTTTGATTATCTGCCTGAATAATCAGTCCTGGGATACTATAAGCAGCTTTAATTTTTAATGTCCATTTATTTTCTCTGTAAATGTTCGATTTTGAGTAAGTAATTAAATACCGTTTAGTCAAAGTTAATGTGTCGTGTTGAAATACTTTCCATGTTACGCTGTCAGTTCCAGAAATTCGCTCTATTTGGATTATATTATTTGAACGTAAACTATCAGTCTCACCTGTAAGTCCTCCAGTGCTTACAACAGGATACCAATTGCCTTTAATTAAATTATACACAGAATCAACATTTGCAGATGCTGTCATTGAATACGTGTTTAAAACATTCAGACCTGCCAAAAACACCACCAAAATAAAAATTTTAATTGTTTTCATAATTTGATTTTTTAAAGCGTTAAGAAAATATCTTTAATCATTGATATCGCACATCAATTTTATTCTTTCATACTTATTGATGTTTTGTTTTTTTTGTTTGGTTAATTAACAGGGCAAATATAAATATAATATTTAAATTAAACATACCTTTTGCGAAATATTTTAAAAAATATGACTTTATTTTTATGATTAACTCTTTTTGTATTGTCAAAATTATTTGAAATTCTTTATTGGTGGGGGTTTACAAAACTATAAATGTTTTTAGGTATTTAAACCGTTCAATTTGTGTAAAATTCACTGGTTTTTTTAAACAAGACGATAAATTAAAATCTGGCTATTACATGAAAAAGCAGAACTGTCGACAGTTCTGCTTTTTAGTTTTTAATCATTTATCAAAATTTCACTTTTGGTTTCTCTTGCCGACACATTACAAATATGAATAATTATGCGTTTGAATACGATAACTACTACAGATACTGTAAAGCTTTTTTTATTTTAGCGATTCTAAATTTATTATAGCTTCGGGCAGATATTGATGAATAGGGGCTACCTTTTCGCAAGTACTCATTTCGTTACAATCGCCACAAGTTTGGAAATCTTTATCTTTCACACAATTTCGTATCTCGCATTCCGTACAATGAGCAAAGTGAACGCCTTCCTGACGGCATCCTACACAATTGATCATTTCAGTAATAATAGTTGCATTAAACTGAACGGACCATTCCCGAGCTGTTTTAGCACGTAATTCATTATCGTTTGCAATTGTTGCCTTTCTGGCATCGCAGGTGGCACAATCTAGACCACAGCATGAAATAATTTTTTCCATTTTTTAGATTAAGTTTTATGATTAACAAAATAGGTTATTATTTAAAAGCAAAGATACTGAAATTCTACTTAAAGCCATACATACCAACTTTTTAGAATCTGCCAACATTTTAAATTTATACGGACAATTGAATTATTTTTTCACCAATTTGGTTTTTAATATCGGTTCAAGAAATGCATTTATCTGATTTACCTTAGAATCATTGTTGCTAAAAGCAACTTTCAGTTTATGAAGATCTTTGACAAATTCAAGTGTATCCTGATATACATATACTTTATCTAATGAACTTAGTTTCCATTCTATAATTTTTAATTTGTGCTTGTGGAAAATAAAAGTCTTTGATAAAATGAAAATATTCTTTTTCCAATCGAAAAACTCAATCATGCATAGATAAGCGGCTATAATTATCAGATTATTTATTTCAAACGGCAATTTTAATTTAGATAAAACCAATGGATAGACGCAAAAAACAATTCCAGTTGCTATCTGATAAATCAATCCGTTCTGATAAAATCTTCTCAAACCGATGGTCAGATATTTTTTTTTAGAGATATTATATTGAATAAATAAGTACTTAGATATTAAGCTCAGAGAACACAATCCAACAATAATCACAATTACGTAATCCTGACTTCTTAATATTAAAGAAAGTATAATAAGAATGCAGATTATAATAATTCTTGTATTTTTTATCATTTTTTATTCCAGATTAATATATCACTTGTAGTTATTGAGTCAAAATAATTATATTAAATCAATATTGAGAAAATCAAAAATAGGAAAAAGAATTTAACCCACAAAACAAAATCTTCAATAAATCTATTATTATTTCAATATCAATATAGACATAGAGAAAATCAGATAGTGATTTTTTCTTTAATAAACAATCCACGTTGCAAGCAGCTGATAATTCACCCAAACGAAACCAAAACTTAACACTTTTAAATTGAAATGTTTTTAAATGACATAACCAGTTTGTGTATTTTTATACGCTTATGCGTATTTTAAAGCAATTGTCTTCTCAAATTAAGAAATAAACAATTAATTAAGGATTGTGGAATAGAAAGAAATAGTTTTAATATAGATTCAAGAGAAGTAAACTTCAATTAATCAAGAGAAATCCTGAAAAAATTTAATGTGAATAACAATCGGTAAAACCAGTGGATAAAGCTAAAACTTAAATGTGACCACAGAACCAACGGTCAGCATAGCTAATGGGGTTCAATAACACATATTTTCATATTGAACCCCATTCGGGGTTCAGGTCTTACTTAATTGATTATCCGCCGGTTTTACCGATTGTTATTCACACAAAAGTCCATTCAGCGTATAAGCAATTGATATCCAAAG
>Ga0302288_1002455_pt1 | contig 10919 bp, 8 predicted proteins | sample III_Fen_N1_1_FD_194549 | JGI IMG/M metagenome (GOLD analysis project Ga0302288, IMG submission 194549) | Peat permafrost microbial communities from Stordalen Mire near Abisko, Sweden - III_Fen_N1_1 | ecosystem: Environmental > Terrestrial > Soil > Wetlands > Permafrost | place: Sweden: Abisko...
AAAGAAATGGTGGCACGGCCTACGGTGCACTAAAAATTCTTGCCTTGAAGTTTCAGCGAAACTTCAAGGCTTTTAATTTGCTAGAATGGTACGCGATGGAGAAACCTAAAGGAAACGAATTAAAAAAGAGACGGGTATTTATCAAAACCGTCAGAAACCACCACAAAACACAAGGTAGGCATGATTTACCGTGGAGAAAAACCAAGGACCCCTACTCCATACTTGTCTCTGAAATCATGCTCCAGCAAACACAAGTTGAACGAGTCATCAATAAATACAAAGCATTTCTCAAGAAATTTCCTGATTTTAAAACATTAGCGAAAGCACCTATAGCTGATTTAATCAAAGAATGGCAGGGGTTGGGCTATAACCGTCGCGCACTCAATCTGCAACGCATAGCACAACTCGTTATGTCGCGCGGCGGACACCTCTCTCTTTCTGATTTACAAAATGAACACTTCCCCGGCATTGGTGACTATACCCGCGGAGCAGTACTCGCTTTTGCGTTCAACACCGCGACACCTGTCATCGAAACGAACATTCGCGCCGTTTTCATACACCATTTCTTCCCTACCAGAAAAAAAGTTCACGACGAAGAGATACTCGCCCTCGTCGAGAAAACGCTTGATAGAAAGAATCCCCGTGAATGGTACTACGCCCTCATGGACTATGGCGCGCATTTGAAAAAACTCCATCCAAATCCATCACGAAAGAGTGCTCACCACACCAAACAATCAAAGTTTAAAGGTTCGAACCGTGAATTGCGTTCACATATCTTGAAACTCATTTTAAAGAAATCACAAACGCTTGAGTCACTCCAAAAAACACTCCGGAAACCACTCATAGCAATAGATAGAAATGTAAAAGCAATGGAGAAGGAAGGTTTTTTGGTGCGTGATGACCTAAACGCCTATATAATAAAACAATGATACTGAGCCAAAAAATTGAAGAACTTGGCCGCCTCGCCCCTCCACAAAAGGATGCTCTTTCAAAGTTAGGTGTGAAAACAATCGAAGACCTCCTCTATCATTTTCCTGTTCGTTATGGTGACACAGCAGAGATGCAGTCAGTTGCAACCCTCCGTAAAGGTGAGAGCGTTGTCATCTTTGGAAAAGTAAGCAAACTAAAAACATCAAAAGGATTTAGGACACACATTGCCATGGCCGAAGGCGTGATCGAAGACTCAAGTGGTTCCATAAAAGCCGTCTGGTTCAACCAACCATACCTCGCAAAAATGACTCCCGAGGGTTCATTCATCCGTGCCGAGGGAAAAGTTTCTGAACGCAAAGGCGAACTTTATCTCTCTAATCCTAAAATTGAGCAGATAACAAAATTACCAACTGCTGTCGGAGACTCACTATTTACTGCAGGTGACGAAGAAGCTCCAAATGTCCTCTACCCTGTCTATCCTGAATCACGGGGTGTGACTTCCAATTGGATTTATCATTCCATTCAAAAAATATTTAGAAGTGGAGCGCTCGATAGTATCAATGATCCAATCCCCGACCACATCCTAACCACTTATAACTTACCTTCCTGGAAAACAGCGATGATTTGGATGCACGCACCAAAAAACCTTAAAGACGCTGAGAGTGCCCGGAAACGATTCGCATTTGAAGAAATACTCCTCGTTCAAATCGAACGGTTGCGTGACCGTATGGAGTGGCAAAAAAACCCTTCCTTTGTTATTGAAAAAGCACGTGAAGATATTGAAAAATTTACTGAGAGATTTCCATTTCCTCTCACTCTTGCCCAATGGCACGCTATCGACGCGATAGTTGATGATTTTAAAAGTGGTCGCGCCATGTCACGCCTCCTTGAGGGCGATGTTGGTTCTGGTAAGACAGCCGTTGCGGCAGCTACTGTCCATGCAGTTGTTACCACCCCACCAAAAGACCGCCAGTTTGGACACCTTCAAACCGCTTACATGTGTCCAACAGAAATCTTGGCCACTCAGCACTTCGAATCATTCATACAGTATTTCAAACACCTTCCCATAAACATCGGACTTATTACTGGTTCAGGGTGCAGAAAGTTCCCATCAAAAGTTGACCCTAGTGGCTGGACTGATATTTCACGTTCACAACTTTTAAAATGGACTGCATCAGGAGACATTTCAATACTTATTGGTACCCACGCCCTGATACAAAAGACAGTTCAATTTAAAAACCTTGGATACGCCATCATTGATGAACAGCATCGATTCGGAACAGCACAACGAAAAAAATTGGTGCGAAAGGACGGTACATCGCCACACCTTCTCTCTATGACCGCAACACCAATTCCCCGCACTCTCGCCCTTACTATGTATGGCGATCTCGATTTAACTATAATTGACCAAATGCCCGTTGGTAGGAAACCAATCCTTACTGACATACTTACTACCGGTGACCGCGGTCGTGCATACGAACGTATAAAAACAGAACTCGAAAGCGGTCGTCAGGCATATATCATCTGCCCACGCATTGATGAACCAGACCCGGATCAGGAAATGGCTATGAACGCAAAATCAGTAAAGGAAGAAGCAAAACGCCTCAAGAAGACGGTCTTTCCTCAATACGAAATCGGAATCCTGCACGGTAAAATGAAGGATGATGACAAAGACCAGGCAATGATTGATTTTAAAGCTGGCAAAACACAAATTCTCGTTGCAACATCTGTGGTTGAGGTTGGTGTAAACGTACCCAACGCAACCGTGATCCTCATTGAAGGCGCTGAACGTTTTGGATTGTCACAACTTCACCAACTCCGTGGACGAGTTATACGTAGCAATCACCAGGCATATTGCTTTGCGTTGTCTGAAAGTAAAGGCGAAAAAACTGTCGACAGACTACGGGCACTTAAAACCGCAAAGAATGGATTCGAACTCGCCGAACTCGACCTCAAAGCCCGAGGTGTCGGTGATTTGTGGGGACGAAAACAATGGGGTATTTCAGATATCGCCATGGAAGCTCTAAAAAACATCAAGATGGTTGAAGCTGCTCGTGCTGAGGCTCAAAAACTCCTCGACGGAGATTCAGAACTTTCACACCACCCCGCTCTCAAAGCCGAAGCAGAACGTCGCAGACAAAACGCAGTACATTTTGAGTAATACAAACTCAATGAATGAAATCCATGAGACGTGTGTTAGAATCAAAAAAGAGAAAGCCCTCTATGAACCTAACACACAATGTTCCGTTAGCAGCGATTGTTTTCGTAGACCAAGACGGTCGAATACTCATCGTTAAATCTTCGAAGGAACAAGGACTCCTTAGGCTCCCAGAAATGAGCGCAAAACTCATTGAAAGCCCTGTCTCCATCCAAGGTTTATTGTTTGCACATGCGAGCGATGCAGTCTTTCTGCAAAAAGAACCTCTTTCCTTCTTGACCCGAGCAAGTGTCCTCCGCCAGGGTATACAAACAGAGATTGATGTATACACGGCACGGGTGACTTGTGGGGAGAAAGGTTTTTGGAAAGACTGTGATGATATCGACAGGAGATTCACTTACCCCCTCCTTGATGCTGTCTTGTTGAAAATAGAGTAAGTGCCAGGCCACCGTTAAGTAACGGTGGCTTTTTATAAACAGCCACCAAACAAAAAACAACCGAAGTTGTTTTTTTGAAATAAATTTAAACCTTAGTGACACTCAAACGATCTTGAGGTGTCGGCACGAACATCATTGATTGCACCCGTACAAACACTCTCATCTAGACAGAGACTGTAAATAGCAGCAGAGGCTGCATCACGTAAAACAACACCAACATACGGAGCCGGGCTGTTCTCCCAATCGTATTTCCACCCAGCACAAGGAGCTGTTGGCCACACGCCGAGAAGCCCAGGAACAAACGAAGGAGCTACCCCAGCAGCGACCTCAGGTGAATAAGATCCATTTTCACTATAATCCATATTACCTGCCTTTGCGATTGAAACCATTTCAGTTACAACTTGAGCAAATCGAGCTTTGTTTCGAGCGACCTTCAACGTCGACATAACAACACTCGCGAGAAGCGAGATGATAGACATTACAACAAGGAGCTCCATAAGAGTAAAACCTTTTTGTTTCATATTGAAAGCATTATATCACACGGCCCATACAGGTATATATGTAGACAGTGGGTCAACCCAAGCGAACCTTTTAAAAAGCGGATTTTATACGTGTCCTCAGTGATAAAGGTATCTTTCCTAAGAAGAAATGGAAAATGAGTGAGTAGGTCGTTAATGGAGAAACAAAAAAAGCCTTCACTAAATAAAATAAGGCGCTGAGCGGTAGGTCCTTCGATTGAATACGGAAAATATCGAACATGAAACAGGTTCTCGCTTGTCGAGAAAGGAGACCTCTCATTTTATTTTCAAAAAATATAATAGGCTCTACTTTTGATTGAACACTAATCCTGTCATCTAAGTCATTACAGTAAAACACAATTGATTCTTCGCAGAGGAAAGGTACAACACCTCCGTGTACCATTCGAATAACAAGGTTAGTATCCTGAAAACGCCGTAATGATTCATCAAATGGGTATTTGAGGGCGGTTTCTTTTCTCATGAATAATCCACTCGATATAATGTAATTCCCTTCTCGAATTAAGAAGGTTGATATGTCATCAATGCCAGATTTGAAAATGCGAGGTGACACTATACGCACACCGTTTCGATCACCTGGATTTCCAATTGCACTATAAATAAACCAATCACCTGACACATCAAAATTTTTCGAGGTATCGAGTTGTTTTTCAATTTTTGAAGGAGACCATTCGTCATCAGAATCAAGAAAGGCTACAAAAGTACCACATGCGTGTTTAATACCCTCATTTCGGGCTGCTGATCCGCCCCTATTCTTTGGAAAAGAATAAAAATGGACCCGTTTATCGTGTAAAGACGCAATGGAATCCGATGTCTCATCATCTGAACCATCATCGACCACTATGACTTCAATATCCTTTTCTGTTTGTAAGAGAGCCGAACGAATAGCGCGAAGAACCAACTGAGGTCTCTTGTAGGTTGGAATAATAACTGACACCTTTGGTTCGTGGTGTGCAGAAGAAATATGTGTTTGTGCATCTATATCACTAGACATGTATAAACAATAATACCACTAATCGTGGTAGCAATTAGAGTAAACCATCTCAGGTTTGTCAGTGAAGTAGACACATCTCAACTCGCCGTCGCTTGGACGCACAATGTGGTCAGAAATAATCATTCGCCGTCGCTCATGATTTTTCCGACCCAGGCTCGGTATTTTTCGGAACGAAAAACATACCTGTGCCTCGCACAAGCTAAAACCGCAGAGCAGTCTGCGGTTTCTTAACGCTAGTGCGCCCACTTGGACTCGAACCAAGGACCCCCGAGGTATAAGCTCGATGCTCTAACCAACTGAGCTATGGGCGCATATGTATTGGAAACAAAAACAATACTACGTCATTAAAACGGCTTAGGCAACAGACGGAAAAGCGCACACTAGAAGTGTACGCCTTTTCCTTACCTTTCCTATTTTTCGTCTGCTATTTTCATCTCTTGCTTCAAAGTAATTCCGTTTGCCACAAGTATATTATCGAACTCTTGTCGTTCAATTGTTTCGGTCTCAATCAAACGCTTTGCAATAACATCGAGCACTTTTCGATAATCCTTGAGGACTTTGTTAGTGCGAGTCATTGCATCTGACATAATCTTTTGGACTTCTGAATCAACATCAGCGCTTATTTTTTCTGACATCTCGCCATCCACACCGTGGCCAAAGAGTGTCCTACCACCAGCACCCTCGAGGGCGAGCACACCAATCTTGTCCGACATACCGTATTTAGTGACCATGTCACGGGCAAGGGCGGTTGAGACCTGGAGATCATTCGATGGACCGGTCGTTACATCACCAAAGATAAGTTTCTCGGAAGCATAGCCACCGAGGGACACTGCAATATCATCATAGAATTCATTACGTGACTGGAGCTTCTTGTCCTCAATTGGTAAGTGGAGCACATACCCAGCGGCACGACCACGAGAAATAATCGAAATCTTGTGCACAGGGTCTGCATGTTCGAGAACTGAAGCAACAAGCGCATGTCCCGCTTCATGATACGCAGTAACTTCTTTTTCTTTTTTTGAGAGGATATGGCTCTTGCGCTCAGGACCGAGCATTACTTTCTCAATCGCGCGAATCAAATCAAACTGAGCAATCTTTACACGGTCTTCACGAGCAGCGAGAATAGCTGCCTCATTCATAAGTGAGTAGAGATCAGCGCCTGAGAATCCAGGAGTGCGCTCTGCTACTAATTTCAAGTTTACATCTTCAGCAAACTGCTTTTTACGAGCGTGGATTTTAAGAATCTCCTCCCTATCACCTCTGTCAGGTAAATCGATAGTGACACGTCGGTCGAAACGGCCCGGACGAAGAAGCGCAGGATCGAGGACGTCTGGCCTGTTTGTTGCAGCCATCACGATTACTTTTTCATTTGGATCAAACCCATCCATCTCGACGAGGATTTGGTTCAAAGTCTGTTCGCGTTCATCATTTCCACCACCCGTACCTGCACCACGAACACGTCCCACAGCATCAATTTCATCAACAAAGATAATTGCCGGAGCTGACTGCTTTGCCATGCGGAACAAGTCACGAACACGTGAAGCACCAACACCAACAAACATCTCTACGAATTCAGAACCTGAAATCGAAAAAAATGCGACACCCGCCTCCCCCGCGACGGCACGAGCAAGGAGCGTCTTACCGGTACCAGGAGCACCCATCAAGAGCACGCCCTTTGGAATCTGGGCACCAATATCAATAAACTTCTTTGGATTTTTGAGGAAGTCGACAATTTCGGAAAGTTCCTGCTTGGCTTCCTTGGCGCCAGCAATATCCTTGAATGTGACGCGCTGTTTTTTATCACCTGGGAAAATAATACGAGCTTTTGACTGACCAAAAGTCATCGCCTGTGTTCCCGCCCCACGCATCTGTTTAGTTAAATACCAAACAAGGAAAGCGATAAAGACGAGAGGAATGAGAAATGGCGCGAGGTTTGCAAACCAATATCCAAAACCACCTGGTTCTTTTACGGTAATGTGAACGAGCGAGAGCTTCTCTGGAGTCACTCCGTAGTTTATGAGTGTCTGAGAGAATGCGAGATCAGACTCTTTAACTGATTCTGATTTTTTATCATCAGAATATGTTGCGGTAAGCTTATCGCCTTCAACAATGATTTCCTTTACATCACCTTTTGAAACAGAAACTGCTAACTCAGACAAAGGAACCTCAGTCACCTTTGCTGAACTTGTTGCAAGAGCAATATAAAGAATAATTATCAATATAAAGATGACAGCAGACGAGCCCATGTTGCCGAAAAACTTCCAAATGTTCTTTGGGTCAAGCTGTTTCATCGGACCGAGCGGATTCTGATTACCACCACCCTTTCCACCCGGACGCTTCTTTGTTGGTTGTTCCATAGGCACCTATTATACATGAAAGGTCAGATGGATTTCACCCCCTACCGTTTCTCTGCTACCATACAGGTTATGAAAAAGCCTGCGGGCCCGTATGCATACAATCGAAAAGCAGGATTCAACTATGAACTCGGAGATAAATACGAGGCCGGTATCGAGCTGTCTGGAATCGAAGTAAAATCAGTCCGTGCTAATCAGGCAAATATAGACGCTGGGTACGTGGTCATTCGTGGAGGTGAAGCCTTCCTCGCAAACAGCGTCATTCCACCCTATCAGATGGCTAATACTCCCGAGGGCTATGTTCCGGACCGATTACGCAAACTCCTCCTCTCTAAAAAGGAACTCCAAGAACTAGGTGCGCTCGAAAATGGGAAATCATTGACGATAGTGCCAATTTCGATGTATAATAAAGGGAGGAAGGTCAAGATAGAAATCGCCATCGGTCATGGAAAGAAACAGTTTGATAAGCGCGAGACGATAAAAAAGCGTGATTCAGACCGTGAAATAAGGAGGTCTTGGAAAAACGGCGACTAGTTCCCTTCCATTCAGTCGTTTCGGTCGTTCATTGCAAAAAAAAATACATGGGGATGCCAGGCATCGACAAAAGACCGGCATCGCATACGCGCGGTAGAGCACCGTTAACTCTTTAATCTGACGGAAATCCCAACTGCAAAATCACAGCAGTCTGTAAAGTCTCCGTACTTCGGTGCAAAGGACTTTGCATTTGCCTACGCCATCGCGTAATACGCTTCGGCTAGTCAAACGTCTTTCTATGATCGTTCTCAAGGATCATAGTCAGGCGATATATTCTTGAGATACGGCGCGAACTTGTTTCAATTCACCGCCCGACAATTTAGAGACTCGAGTTCGGAACGTTTTGCTGGTTTCTAAGGTCCGAGCTCTAAAACACTGAAATCAAATACACCACGTAGACCTATGCGACGTCACCTTTTGCACGGGGGTTCGATTCCCCCCATCTCCACCAACACAATTAATAAGACAAAACTGCCTTTTTCGGGGCGGTTTTGTCTTTGCTTTCCCATTTGACACCCCTCCCCTTACCCCTCATATTGGTTCCAAACAGCACCTTATGAAATTAAAGAAATTAATCATACTCCGCCACGGAGAGCCTGAAGGGAGAGGGTTCCTCACCCCGAATGGTCGCAAGACAATTGATGTCGTAGCAGGGCGCCTCAAGAGCGAGGGTCACCTCGACCTTCAATCAATAGCGGTTATCTGCTCATATGAACTTCGAGCCCTCAAGTCTGCCCAAGCATTTCTCACCACGCTCAGTCTCTATCCCGAGATAGATGAAGAATGTTACAAAGCACTCTTTTCGTCAGATATGGCCTGTGATACAAACGCCGCACTTTCAGTTATTGATGAGTATGTGGACCGAGTGAACACTCTCGTCATCTTTACTCATCTCGAGATGGTAGAGCGTTTGCCCGCTCGATTCTGCTCGCAGGTATTTGGCAGAGCCCCCAACCTCCCTATCCACCCTGGATACAGTGAGGGTTGTATCATCGACTGTGTGGCAAAGACATGTGAAGAAACTTAATTTCAACCAACACCGCATCACGCGGTGTTTTTATTTGTAAAATACAGACACGAGTTATAATGGATTAATTATGAAGAAATGGATTTTTACAGGAGTATCAGCAACCATTATTTTAATAGTCTGCTTCTTCTTTGTACGCCCACCGGAGGAATCCAGTAAACCCGCCAATTCTGAACCAGAAAAAACCTTAGCCGGGACAAGCACTACTGCCTCACCCTACATACACAAAATTATAGGAGATCTCGATATATGGAACATGTGTGAGGGAACAGAACATTACACTGGTGACATCCTTGATTTTAGCAATACACCTTATTCAAGAGTGCGAAGCCTGCGCAACAAATACCTTCAACAGATATTTTTCATCGAAAAAGATTTCCAAATAATCTCGGTAGTGTGCGCTGACGCCAAATTACTCCCAAAACCAAAATCGACAAAATCGGTCATTAATGGTCAATTCATATTTAGGACCCAGTTTGGGTACTCATACGAGATGGATTTAAAAAAGATAGACTCATTCCTCCAAGTGCAGAACCCTGACGCACTTGATTACATTGATGATAATTTTCTTTATTTAACTGATGGTATTAATGTTTACTATCAACAAGGAACATCAACACCAACAATTGTGCTTATTGAAGGCGCCGACCCGAAAACATTTAAAATAGAAGAAAATGAGGATTTTTTTGAATATGGATTTGATGCAAATTCAATCTATGTCGCCGGGAAGAGATACCTAGTGGACCGAGAAACATTTAAGCCACTCATTTGGGACATATATTCAGATAAAAACGGTTACTACCGTGTTGTAACACCCTATTTACAAGCACGTAATGTAGAAGCAATAACACCAATTAAAGAAGAAGATATCTATACAATAAAACCCCTCACACCAACAAGCACGGACCCGATTGGAATTACTGGATATGTGATTAATGGCCTTAGTGTTTACTATGGTCCTGTCACCCCAATCCCAACAACATCGATAAAAGAGGCTGATCCTGAATCATTAGTGATAATGAGGAACAACAATGACGGTACGAGTAAATACGGGACGACATATAGATATGCAAAAGACAGGAATCATGTCTATTACGAAGGAAGTGTAATTGCAGGTGCAGACCCAGAAACTTTTGAACCCGCTGAACTCAGAACAACATCATCTTATTGGCGCTACACAAAAGATAAAAACTACGTCTATTATACGGATAGAATTATTGCTGATGCTGACCCAAAAACATTTACCACCCTCTCAAGAGGTGAGGGGTATGCAAAAGACAAGTCGAATGTATATTACACTGATGCAAAAATCAAAGACGCGGACTTTGCCACATTTTCAATAATCGGCGATACACAGAACGCAAGCATGTGGTGGGCAGACTTCCTCTATGCAAGAGATAAAAACAACATCTACTATACTGGAAAGATAATTAAAGGCGCCGACCTTGATTCATTTAAAGTCATCGAAGGACGATATAGCAAAGATAAAAGAGGTTTCTACGTCAGTGGAGTATTTGACCCATCCCTGCCACTCGACTTCGTACCACCATACGAAGGTGAAGGATAAATAGTATTAAAAAGCACCTCCCCGTGGAGGCGCTTGAACTTACCAATTGAGACTCGGATCACACATATCCACCTTACCGATGTCGCCCAAATACGGAATCATCTCGCCGACCGCCGTCTGTTTGAGGTGACCAATATTCGGCATCGCAAGTTCGGACAAAAACATAACATCTTTGTCTGTCATGAGTGCAAGGAGGAGGAACGGATCCCCGATGTCGAGCCCTGTCAGAAACTCGAGCACCGGCTCCATCTTGCGATGAGGCTTTTGCTGAGTGATTTTTGGATAAATCTCGTACATGAGCGTACGAATCCGCTTGAACGCTTTGGCCGAATCCGAATCTTCGAAACGCACCTTGCGACACGCAGCTGATTCGATGACCAAA
>Ga0302288_1002456_pt1 | contig 10906 bp, 7 predicted proteins | sample III_Fen_N1_1_FD_194549 | JGI IMG/M metagenome (GOLD analysis project Ga0302288, IMG submission 194549) | Peat permafrost microbial communities from Stordalen Mire near Abisko, Sweden - III_Fen_N1_1 | ecosystem: Environmental > Terrestrial > Soil > Wetlands > Permafrost | place: Sweden: Abisko...
TCAACGAAATGATGTCTCCTTGTTGACTGATTGCCAATTTGGTTGCTTGTGGTTTTTTTATAACCGTCAAGCTTTCTTTTTTAAACGGTTTTCCAACTGGTGATTTCAAAATTCGAACAGTTGTTGGACTAAAAAACTGAATCTCAACATCGGTTGAGTTGATTTTGGTTTTTAAACCCAAATCAGTTTTTTGATACGATTGCGCCTGACTACCAATAGCAAAAACCATTAGTAATGAAAGCATTAGATTGATTTTCTTCATATAATTTATCGTTAGTTAATATATTTATTTTAATATTTAAAGAGTTTGATTTTAAGTGTGCTGATATCATCAAGATAAACATCGGAAGCTATATTATATGGATTTGGTGGTAACTTTATTCCAAACTCATCTCCGTTTATAGTCCTCCTTTTTACCCATTTCCCATTGACATACTTTCCTTCTTCAACTGAAAGAAGCTGACAATTTGGTTTGCTCGAATCAGCAGACTGATACCCTATATTGCAAGCATTTCCGGATACAATAAATTCGTTTTCAGAAATCTGAATGATCAAACCATATCCTTTGATAAGTGACTTCTTTTGCAAGTTATAGTTAGGTTTAAAGATAAAGTCTCCGAGTTGAAAAGACGCTGGTGAAGCATTATCTCCTTCCATAAAACCGTTTATTTTATCTTCAACCTGGGCTTTGGTTATTAATGGCCTCAGCATCTCAAGTACTTCATACGCTTTCTTTATGGGATGGTTGCTATGATAGATATGATGATCGATACCAAATGGCGAAAAACCAATTGCTTTAAAATGTCCAAAACAAAAAAATGCTTTTGGAGCAGCACTTATAGTATCATTCATCCAAATTGCACAGGCTTCAGGCACAAGCAATGGATTTTTGTTGTGTACGAAATTGGCAGCCGATGATCCGAATGTTGGTGAGTAATTATCGTTGGCAAGAATATCAATAGCAGGAGCACCCGCTTGCCAAATATCAAGCATAAGGTAATTGGGTCCTCCACTGGGCCAAACACCTGCGATGAGATTGCCACCCGATGCATCCCAGGCATTTACGTAGGTTGGCAGATTATAAATAGCTTTACCAGCCTTTGCAAGTTCATTTACATATTTGGCATAATTCCATGCCATAAATATTTCATCTGTATTTGATGACTTTCCAAAAACCTCTTCCCACGTACCTTGGGTCTTTGAGCCATTACTTATATATGGTGCTGAAATGCCTGTTTTTAACTTAGCAGTATTATTACTAACGTATTTGATTAATTCACCGGGAACTTGTTGTTCATATAGTTTTGTGGCTTCAGGCGAGAAATCCCTTGTACCTCCTAATAAACCAACCTCATTCTCGATTTGCATCATAATCACAGTACCATGCTTATCAACCTGAGCAATTCGTTCCATTAATTTTTTATAAGCCTTCAAATCGGCATTTAAACAATTTCTATTAATATTGGAAATGGTGGTAGAAATTTTCTTGTCTTTGAAAAGCATACGTGGGAAACGTTTCATATCTGTTTTAACCCAATCAGGCGTATAATTGGACTCGCCATTTTTCCAACTTCCAAGCCATAGAATAACTAATTTCAGGTTATTATCATAGGCACTTTTTACGTGGCTATCGATAAGTGAGTAATCAAAAGTACCTTCTTCCGGCTCTAATTGTTGCCAGGTTATCGGCAAATAAACCGTATTCACATTCAGTGATCTGATGTGCGCCCAACTATCTTTCATATACTCAATGCTCGAGGCAGAAGAATTTAATAATTCAGCTCCAATAATTAGAAACGGTTCATTGTTTACATACAATTGTTTGAGTCCTTTGGTTTCTTTAATTACCGATAAAGTAGAGTTGATAGCTAAATCGTCTGATTTTGAAGCGTTATTAGCATTATTACTTGCCATTAATAAGGTCACTAATAGGGTAAAGACAATGGATAATTGAATTCTTTTCACGATATTTATTTTAGTTAGTTTTAAAAATTATTGTTACCAAAACTGGAATAATCTGAAATATCAATAATTAGAAGCGCTGGAATCAGTTTTTCACCAACAAATTAATCTAATATTTACATTTTTTTTTACAGTAACTTATAAAACCCAATTACCACATAAGGTTCCTCACCTGATTTTAACTGAGGCATGGTTAATGTTCCGATAAAAATCGAATGGTTAAGATAATCGTAAGCGCTGTTTTTAGGTGCTTCCAAATCGATAACCGATTTGCAATAGAATGCCTTTGTTTTTGCATCGGTATGCATCAAGCACTTATTTATAACCTGAATAACAACTCCATCGGCTGTTTTCAACAGATAGCGGGCATTTAGTTCCGTATCTCCATCCGGACGAACCAACTGCCAATCTTCGCCACCGGATAATACTTCACCTTTTATTTGCGGACCGCTAAAAGTGCCTCCGGTAATGGGAATAACCCTTCTAACCCCATATTTACTATCACCCACGTTAATCATATTGGCAATTTTCACCTTGGCTTCCCACATAAATTCAGTCTTGAAATCCTGAAATACCTTTGCGCCTGTACCGGTTGGAGTAGTCTGGGCATTTACTTTCGGAGAAAACAAGACTGAAACCATCATTAAATTAAATATTATAATATTTTTAAGAGTTGCTTTTGACGTTGGTTTCATGCTTCTACTATTCTTTTGCATATTGTATATTTTTAAGACAATGTTTTCTGTTCAAAATCATCAACTTTAGCGCAACGGGCTGATGCGGTATAGTCCTGCACCATGTTGCGGTAATTCGCGTACAAAGCTCTCATTGAAAGTACCCAAGTCTTTGTGACTCCACAAGTCACGTACTTTGACTTGTCCTTTTATACCAATTGCTTCAAAATTTACCTTTACGTTGGCTGTTTCAGGAAGATCCACATTGCCTTTACTAACAAGTACACCAAAAACCACAGAACCCCGATCCTGCGTAACCACTCCGGTGGCAGTAAAAGTGGTATAACCGGCAGGTAAGTCATAAATAATCACGGATTCAGCATGAGAACCAATACCTTCAGCCGGTTTATTATCAATTATAATGGGTCGGTTTTCGCACGTACGATTCACTTTTACTTCGCCATAACCGGAGGTAGCACTTATCCATTTCAAATCAGTCAGTTTCAGATCGCCATTGGGTCCATGAAGCACCGGGTCAACCCACACCACATGATCCCAATCGGTACCATTTCCACCGTCTTTCACAAAGAGGACCAGTTTCTTTCCATCTTTTACAGATACTTCCACTTTTTGCGAACTGCCTTTACCGGCAATTATCGGACTTGAGTAGTCGGCATTGCTAAAATCAATATTATCTCCTTTGCTTTGTGCATTGAAAAGTGCTACATACTTGTCTTTGCTGTTAGGCACATCGGCAGTCCACACAACCAGGTTTTTATCGCGCGACACCTGACGGTTGTTGGTACTTTGTTGATTTACTTTCAACATTTCAGGGTTGGTGAGCATTTCTTTAGTGAAATCATCCAGTTTAGTCATATCACCTCCAAAAATAAGCGGTGACCGACCAATCGCCCACAGACTCATAAGGGTGTTTTGCTCGTTCTTAGTAAAATTTGTAGGACGTTTAAAATCGACAATTCCAATCGGAAGCATATCGGCATCGGGAAAATGACCGGGTCCGCGGAAAGGTGTCCAGGCATCCAATCGTTCGAACATAGCCACCAACAGTCCCCATCTATCCCAAAAATCATCGGTGATACGCCACATATTGGCATGATTCATCACGTGTTCACCCATTTTAACCGGTGTGGCACCGGGTGATAAGCTTAGAAGAATAGGACGACCTGTTTTATCAATAGCCTTTCTTAACGCTTCTATTTCGGCAGATTGAACATTGTCATACGGACGAGAAATATCGTCGCATTTAATAAAATCAACACCCCAATCGGCATACATCTGCACAATAGAATTGTAATATTCCTGACCTTCGGGTTTGGTGGCATCTACCCCGTACATATCGGGATTCCACGAACAACGCGAATTTGTCAAAGCAATATCTTTAGCCTTTGCAGTTGTTCCAAGTACCGGTGTATTTTTGTCAACTGCCTGACGTGGAATACCACGCATGATGTGAATTCCGAACTTAAGTCCCTTGGAATGCACATAATCGGCAAGCGGTTTAAATCCTTTGCCATCGGCTGCCGACGGAAATTTTTTCAATCCCGGAGTTAACCGTCCATACTCATCCATGGTTAGCAGGGCTTTGGGATCATAGGCATGACCTTTCGACTCCGGTTCATACCATTGAATATCCACTGTCAGGTATTTATACCCGCTTGGCAAAAGATACTTAGCCATAGCGTCGGCTTGTTCCTTAATTTGCGGCTCGGTCACAGTCGTTCCAAAACAATCCCAGCTATTCCAGCCCAGTGGAGGGGTTGGTGCCCAAGTGTGGTAATTTTGTTTCGATTGAGCAGATACATTGGAAAAACTGAGTATGCTGAGAATTAATATCAGCATTAGTTCTTTTCTTAATTTCATATTGATTTTTGATTTAAAATTTTATTAAAGTAAAATCTATTTTACATTATGTTGAATAGATGGAGCACCGAAATAGCTTGGATGGCTGTTATCCGGGTTTACCACGATTCTTTCCAAAACTAACTCAGGATCAATCATATAAATCTTAAGGGTATGGAATCCCGGAGCAGCTATATCCAACTGAACGTCAAGCCAACGAATATTGTCAAAAACTTCACTGCGGCGGTTTTTAAACGCACCAACCAACGCAATATCTCTATTAAGCGGAGGAAGCGGTTTCAACACTTTTGAATTAGCTAATTTTTCTGGAGTGTATTCCGTGAAAGTATCCACCAATCCTTTACGTGCATCCAAAATCTGTGGTTCACCATTATCAACCGAAACAGCAATGCGTAAACCCCTTTCCGGTAGAACATCTTGAGTTGGCAAAATTCCAATACAGAAAGTTGTTTTACCTTGTTGGTTCAGATACATTTTATATTCCAATCGAGGTGCTGTTTTTGGAGTTTCGCTCGGAGCCGTAACAGGATAAATTCCCATGCAAGCTTCATCTCTTCCCAAATCAGGCAGAAGTAACCATTTGGATTTAGCACCGGCCACATTAGCATTGAATTTATTGGCCGGAATAGAAAATTCACCTGTAAGACTGCCGTAGAAAGGTTCTTTGATTGATGGAATATCTGCTTTTAATGCACTTACCTGAACCTGAACCAGATTACCACCTTGTTTAATTTCAATTAAACCATCGGCTTTACCAACAGGCAAAGCTTTCCAGTCAATATCAACCAGGATACGGGTTTCTTTGTCAATAGTTCCCTTAGCAGTATTCAGTTTAATCCAAGGCTTGTTGGCTGCTGCTTCAAACGAGAATGATCCTGTTCCTTTATTAAACACATCGATATAATACGCTTTCTTATTTAATCCATCAAAAACAGGTAATGCAGCTTGTTCGGTAGCTCCCGGCCATGCTTTTTCGCTGCCTTCAACGGCTACTCCCATGGTTGGATCGGGAAGTGGAGTTACGTCAACCACAGCCGGCATAGTGCTGGTACGAGGCATAGACCACTGCCTGTAACCGATATGAATGTCAGACATCATGTTCTTCCATTTTCCATCCGCCATTGGTCCGTTGTAATAATCGCTTAATTGCTTATCCAAATCGTAAAGATCGCGAACACGTTTAGCGTAGTCATTGGCACTCACGCGACCTTGTTTGGCGTATAAGTTGTTTTTATCGGCAGCTATGTACATTTCGGCAACTCCGGCTGAAGCTTTGGCAGGATAATATACTAACTGATAGTACGCATCTTGAGCTTCGGGAGCGATTTTTGATTTCAAAGTTTCAGCTTTGCCAGCCACGTCGCGCCAAAGTTTGATAACACGGTCACCTTCGTTATGATTTACAACACTAAAAATGTTTGGAACCTGTGCTTCAGCTTTTCTCCAGAGGTTGTATTTTGGATATTTAGATACAATATCAGCAATTTCAACTGCATGTTCGCTGCCAAATGTTTTTGTCGCCCAATCAATACTATAATCCATGGTCTTATCAGCTGGTACAGCTTCCGGATTCCACGCATAATTCATAATAAAATTGATCGGAATTTCTTTTGGTTTCAAGTCACCTACATTGATTACCCAAAGTTTATTAATTCCGGTTTGATAAGCCAGATTAAACTGTTCGCGCAATTTAGGGATTGTTGTTGTGTTCACCCAACGGTCATTCCAAGGACCACCATTCATGTCAATGTGGTAGTATAAACCTACACCACCAATTCTGTTTTTTTCTTTTGGAGGCAGAATACGACGAATATAACCCCAGTTGTTATCACACAACAAAAGAATAATATCATCAGGCACGGTTAATCCGGCATCGTAATAGCGTTGAACTTCTGTAAAGATTGCCCATAACTGTGGATGATTGGCAGGATCATCGTTGTAAACCTTTTGGATAATATTCCGTTGGCTTTTAACTACATTTTGTAGAGTTTTAATGTTTTCCAAATCATCGCCTTTACCCATGGCTACGTCACCATCGCCACGCATACCCATCGTAATTACATTCTCATAATTCTTGTTGCGATTGAGACCATCGAACCAAAATTTTTCAAGATTTGCACTGTTTGTAACAAAGTCCCAGGCACCGATTTCTTGCTGACGTTTTGTATATTCCTTTTGAGACCGCATCATGGGCTCGTGGTGCGAATTTCCCATTACAATACCATATTCATCGGCCACGGCCGGACTCAACGGATCATCTTCATTAAACGCGTTGCCCCACATGGCAGGCCACAGGAAATTAGCTTTCAAACGCAATAGTAGCTCGAACATATTTGCATACATTTTGGAGTTTACACCACCAAATTTAGCACTACACCAACCTGTAAAGGATGGCGATTCATCGTTAATAAAAATACCACGATATTTTACTTTAGGCGATTCCTGAACAAATCTTCCGGCTTTCACATAGAGTTCATTGCTTTTCTTTGCAGGAACATCGGCCCAAAAATACCAAGGCGAAACGCCGATTTTTTCCGAAATATCATAAATACCATAAATAGTTCCACGTTTGTCGGTTCCGGCAACAATCAAATTACCATCCACTGTCTGAATAACGAATGATTCCCATCGACCTTTAATGTCAGATACGTCAATTTTTTTGTCGGCAATCAATTTGTCGATTAACTTACTTTTTCCGATTGTTCCAACTATGATTGAACCAGTTTCGGGAGTAGTTGATTCCTTCACGTTGGAAGCAACACCTGTTACTTTACGAACGTCGTCACCCAAATCATTAGCTGCACGAATTACACCTTTCCAGTCAGCCGCATCAACATAGATGGAAGCCGCTTTTCCATTGGCAACTATCGCGAAAGCATTTTTTGATATCTCGTGCTGAATATACTGAGGAGGTGTTTTGTAGCCGGTCTTATCTGCCGCCTTAACAGAGAACGATCCACTTAGGATAATTACTGCAATAAGGAAAAGATGTTTTAGTTTGTTTGTGTTGTTCATTATATTTATTAATTATCTATTGTTATATTTAAGTATGTTTTTCCAACGAAAATCAATTGTCAACAATTGAATCTTCCTATTTCTTCCGGTAATACTCTTTGAGAACAAAAAAAGCCTTTTTCTTAATTCCCTTTTCAGAAATTAGGCCTTTTCGATTCCAACCGTCCTGCACATTAGGCAATTGTCGAAGCGGGGTCATAAAATCAGTCAAAATCCATGGCGTCAGGCCAGCCAGGCCATCGATTCGGTCAAACATGGCAAGATTCTCCTTGTATAGATTTTCCTGATAGTTTTCACTCCAGCGGGTAAGGCTATCGGCATAAAATCCCTGCAAAGCATCGCCGCCAAATTCGCTGACAATGACAGGTTTTTCCATGCTGGCTTTGTACGTTTTTTTCCTACATTCCTCAGGTAAACCTCCATACCAACCGAGGTATTCATTAAAACTTATAATGTCGAGGTACTTCATTATCGGGTCACCCAGTGTATAGTCATTATCCGGATGTCCGTCCACAGCCTGATCTTTTTTGCAAGCTGCACTTAGCAAACGCGTACTATCCATACCCCTGACATGTCCTGCCAACGATATCAAAAAATTATTTCGGGTAGGCGATGGTGACGTTTCGTTAGCTATTGACCAAATAATAGAACTTGCCCGGTTGTAATCCCGGTTAATAAGTTCGGAATATTGATCCTTCGCTTTTTGAAGTACCTTGGCATTTCCCCAGTCGATTCCCCAATACAATGGCAATTCTTCCCAAAGCATAATGCCCATTTCGTCGGCTAATCGGACGATATTCTCCTGATGCGGATAATGCGCCAAGCGCAGAAAATTACATCCCAGCTCTTTTGCCCATCCCAGTACCAGTCGTGCATCGTCCATAGAGTTTGCTCTGTCTTTGCGAAGCGGATTTTCATCGTGTAACGAAATTCCTTTCAAGAAAACAGGCTTGCCATTGAGCAGGATTTGTTTCCCTTTTGCTTCAATTGTTCTAAACCCTATCCGATCTGTTACCTTATCTGTTCCCGATTCAATGGTAACATCGTAAAGCTTCGGATTCTCGGGCGACCAGAGTTCGAGTTTATTCGCAGCCAACGTAAACTTGCAAGAACCGGTTGAATCAATGGTTACTTCCTTCACTACTTTAAGTTCAGGAATAGTTATCCTAGCCTTTTGTCCGGCAGCTTTTCCATTCAGCGTCAAACTTCCATTAATACTCCTGGTTTTATTAGTTAGCGTTGTTTTATCAAGCGCTAAAAAATAGTTACTGATAAAAGTCGTAGGCAGTTCAATCAATTTCACATCGCGGGTTATTCCACCGTGATTAAACCAGTCGGTTACTTTTCCGGGAATATAATCGTTTGCCCTGGTATTAGTTACTCCAATTATTAAATAGTTGTCTTTCTCTTTAATCAGCTTGGTGATTTCAAAACAAAAAGGAGTGAATCCACCTTCGTGTTTTCCCAAATTCTTTCCATTAAAAGTGACTGTACTGAGGTAGTTAGCTGCTCCAAAATAAATAAAATACCGTTTGTCTTTCGAGATATTGTCCTGATCGAATGTTTTCCGGTACCAAATCGTTCCCTCAAAGTAGAACAGTTCCGGTTTCTGGGTGTTCCACGATCCCGGAACCCAAAGTGATTGCGCCTGATCAAAACTGTATTCAACCCTATCTGTTTTATCCTTTGGTTTCAGATTGGCAGATATGGGCAGGAAACCAATTTGTCCTGTTTCATACTGATCTATTACATATTTCCACTTTCCATTTAAACTGGTAAATTCCCTGTTTGCTGTATTGGAAATTACAACATTCTGGCTTTTTAATGGATATAACAGGGTAATCTGAAATAACAAAAAAAGGCAGATGGATCCATTTATTTTTATACGTCTTGTAGCAATACCCATTCTAAAAATTGGTTTTTATATAAAATTTCATCAGCTTATATTGAAAAAAAATATTAAGAAAATACAACCTTATAAACACAACTCGTATCTCCTCTGCGAACGGATGCAATCACCTCGGCTTTTGCTTTCATCCCTGAAACCGAAGAAAACATTCTTTCAGCGAATCCCTCCGAACAATAGCACATTGGTGATGAATCTTTTTCCTTATCGTGAATGGCAATGGGACAAACACAATAATTTTTATTTTCATCGGCTATAAGCACCTTTTTATTCTTGTCGTAATCAACTTTCCAGCCCCATTTGTCACGAAGAAAAACAGAAAATTTATCTAGGTCGCCTTTGTATTCAGCCAATAGCGAGTCTATTTTCAAATTTTCAAAATGGACTTCAGCAGTTTTTTTGATTAATTTTCTGGCTGACTCTTTGTCTAATTCACTATTGGCATTCAGCAGCAAACTACCTATCCATTCACGTAGAAGAGAAAGACTCTCCTTTTGAGCCTGAAATGCTTTTTCATTAACGCCAACAACTTCATCTTTAGCAAATGCGATTGAACCGAATCCACACATACAAATTCCTGAAAAGCAAGCCTTTTTTAAAAAATCTTTTCTATCCATTGCCAATTATTTATAAATGTGGGGGTCAATCGTTTTTTAATTATTAAAATTCCACCAGTCAAAATTGAACAACTCTCTTCCTGCTACTAAATTTTTACCGTTGAAATATAAATACAAGTCATGTTTACCTGTAACCGGTTGTTTTAATTCCGAAGTAAATGGTTGGAAATTTTCCCAGCCACCGGTACGTGGCAAGCTAATAGAGGTTAACACTGAACCTTTTAAACTATCCAAACGAACTTCCAACGTTCCACCGTCAACTCCCGCAGCCAACGAAGCAGTAAACGATTTAGGCGACTGAGTCCCGAAATCCACCTCACGAACTTTGATATATCCTTTTTGACGGGTATTCGATACGTAAACACCATTCGTTTTGTTCTGAGAAATAGAACATTTTTCCGACCAAGCCATTGTTTCGGCTTCCACTCGTTTGTATGGATCGATAGTTCCTACCGGTTTGGGTCCTTCTTTTGTTGCTTTTACGGAAGGAATTGTTCCGTCAGGATTGTAGGTGAATTGTTCAACACAGGCCGCTCTACCGTAGCTACCGCCGTTAGGCAACAATCCACTGTGATAGAACAGATAGGAGTTTCCTTTGTAATCGATAATTCCGCCATGATTCGTAAAGCTGTTCAATTTTTGGTCTTCCATAATCTTACCCTGGTATTTCCAAGGGCCGGTAGCTCCGGTACTTGTCGAATATGAAAGGCACTCTCCACCTTTACCCATTCCGGCATACATCATGTAATAAATATTATTGCGTTTGTAAAACCAGGGACCTTCCACATAACTATCCTTGTTTGGATTTTCGGTGCTTTTGTTGCCTCTCACTCCGCCAAAAGATTCTACAC
>Ga0302288_1002457_pt1 | contig 10897 bp, 10 predicted proteins | sample III_Fen_N1_1_FD_194549 | JGI IMG/M metagenome (GOLD analysis project Ga0302288, IMG submission 194549) | Peat permafrost microbial communities from Stordalen Mire near Abisko, Sweden - III_Fen_N1_1 | ecosystem: Environmental > Terrestrial > Soil > Wetlands > Permafrost | place: Sweden: Abisko...
TCAAAGAAATTAAGTATGAAAATAAATGCAGTCAAACAAGTTTCGTATATGAGGCTTATTTGAAGCCAAAAACGATAAGATAGATACAAAAACGGGAGAGTATGGAGTTTCTGCGCAGACTCTCGTTGGCGGCTCGTCCTCATTGATACAAATATTAAAACAAAAATCATAAATACTCTAAATATCTAATATGAACATTAAACACAAAACATTTTTACTAGCCGTGAGCTCTTTAATTTTGGTAGGATTACAAGGATATTCCGCTACACCAAAGAGCAAAATTGATGGTACCGCCCAAGTCGATACTACACGAAGTATAGCACCATACTTCACTCCCGCCACAACAAAGGCCAAGACACCGAATTCGAAAGGATTCATTCAACGTTGGTTACTTCTGGAACCAATCAACAAACCAAATCGTGGCAATACTGTCTTTACAGACAGCTATTTAAGAACGGCATTTGCAACCGAGTACTTTCCAAACCAGTTTACGATTCTTCCCAAAGATGGAGAAAAGGTAAAAGCCGGAGAGCAGGAACTAACATGGCATGCATTGGAGAGTTCACTTTACAATGTCAAACTATTTCGTTTTGCCTATGGATTGAGAAAACAGTTTTACGGCGTCATCTTTTGGACAGTAACCGTGGTTAACAGTCCGCAGGAAATGAAAAATGTAAGAATGGCTGTAGGTTCAAATTCGGCATCAATGTGGTGGCTTAATGGAAAAGAAGCATTATTACTTTCCGGAGATAGACGCATGGTCGTAGACGATTGTGTCTCGACTCGTCTAACACTTAACAAAGGAAAGAATATCATCCGCGGAGCAGTAATCAATGGTCCGGGAATGAGTGATTTCTGTGTTCGCTTTCTGGATGAAAAAGGAGATCCGATAAAAAATCTCACTATTAGCTGCGAATAAAGTTAGTTATCCTTATTTAAGATCTCAATTATATAGAAATTGAAGTTATTATGAAACGAGCACGACATACAAATCTTGACAAAAATAGAAATAATTCTGTGCGAGTTTCATTTGACTTTAAAAAAATACAAACAGATGAAATCAAAAATTAAAATAATGGGCACGACAGCCCTTTTATCAGTGTTGCTAACCGGATCAGTAATAGCACAAGTTGGAAAACCATTTATACATGATCCATCAACCATCATGGAATGTGACGGAAAGTATTATACATTTGGCACAGGTGGAGGCGGATTAATATCCGAAGACGGTTGGACATGGAACGGTGGTGCAGTAAGACCCGGTGGAGGTGCTGCCCCGGATGCAATAAAAATTGGTGATCGCTACCTTATAGTCTATGGCTCAACCGGTGGTGGTCTTGGAGGCGGTCATGATGGTAAAATAAATACCATGTGGAATAAAACGCTTGACCCAAAATCTCCTGATTTTAAATTTTCAGAACCAATTGTAGTTGTTTCATCCAGTAATATGGAAGATAATGATGCCATTGATCCCGGACTTCTTCTGGATCCAACCGACGGACGCCTTTGGTGTTCATACGGCACCTATTTTGGGTTTATTCGCCTTATAGAACTCGATCCCAAAACAGGAATGCGTATAGAAGGTAATAAAGCAATTAATATCGCTATCGACTGTGAAGCCACAGATTTAATGTATCGTAATGGCTGGTATTATTTGTTGGGTACACACGGAACTTGCTGCGATGGTGCCAACTCGACCTATAATATAGTTGTTGGTCGTTCCAAAAAAGTAACAGGTCCTTACCTCGATAATATGGGAAGAGACATGTTAGAAGGTGGTGGTAAGATGGTAGTTGCAGCCGGCGGAAGAGTTACCGGTACGGGGCACTTTGGACGTTTTATTGTTGGTGATGGAATTGAAAAAATGTCCTGCCATTATGAAGCGGATTTAGATCAAAGCGGACGCAGCGTATTGGCTATCCGTCCGTTGCTATGGAAAAACGACTGGCCTTTTGCCGGAGATAACTTCAAAGAAGGTACCTATGAAATTGAATCAGAGAGAAGAGGATATGCCTTAGAGCTAGTCGTTGATTTTGTACGCATGCCGGGTAGAATGCGATTCGGTCGTAGCAATGATGAACCCATAAAACCGGTTGCATCACAGGAATTGGCAGATGTAATTAATACCTGGCCAATCGGAAACATTGGTGTAAGAATTGGTGATTACATGTTCCGCCCAAACCAAAAATGGACTATTACAGCAGCTCCCGATGCTGGAGGATATCCCGGAGGACCCTATTATAAAATACTAATAGCAGGAACAGATCGGGCGTTGGCAGCAACTGCAGAAGCTGAAGTAGTAACTGTTCCCACATATACCGGTGCACCGGAACAATTGTGGAGAATTGATCAATTGACAGATGGAACCTATAGAATAATGCCAAAGGTAGTTCCAAATTCAAAGGAAAAGTTAGCGCTGGTATCTTCGGGAGATAGCACACCGACACTTGCACCATTTGATATGAACAGTGACAATTCCAAATGGAATTTTAAGGCTCACTAACTATATTTCCCGTAGGGAATATATATCAATAAAAAATGAAAACAGATACAACCAATTCCCCGTAGGCTTCGGCGTGAGCTTAGTCGAACGGGGATGAACAAGGTAAAACGTGAATGTCCTACGGACAACAAACATACATACATATATGCTTATTCTATGGATATGTAAGTCCTACGGACTATTTTTCAACTACTGATTCGCATTAATAATATGTTTTTTCCAGGCCATATTCATATAAACAGTCTTGTATACTGAGCTTGTCGAAGCATGTAACTCGTAACTATTTACTTGTAACTACTTAAAATCTATATCATGAAGAAATCATCATTTATTGCCATCGCACTAATTATATGCAGTATGGCTTTCGGGAAGAAAAGCTTAGGTGTAACAAAAGAAATATTGGGAGATCACAATGGTAGTGAAGTATGTCTTTATACACTAACAAATAAAGCCGGAAACATTTTGAAGCTGACAAATTATGGAGCCAAGATTGTCAGGATTGATGTGCCGGATAAAAATGGAATTAAAGATAATGTTACGATAGGTTCAGAAAAACTGGAATCGATTGTGAAGGGAGACCCTTATGGAGGAGCATGTATAGGGCGTTTTGCCAACAGAATTGGCAATGGAAAATTTACTCTCGATGGAGTTGAGCATTCTTTACCGATTAACAACAGGCCGAACACCTTACACGGCGGCCCTAACGGTTGGTTTTCCAAGGTTTGGGTTTCCGAAATTATAAAAAGCAGTAAATATTCCGCTGTGAAGTTTACTTATCTGAGTCCCGATATGGAAGAGGGCTTTCCCGGAACAGTAAAAATGTCGGTTACTTACATCTGGAGTAATAAAAATGAAATAATTATTGATTATGAAGCAACTACCGATAAGAAAACGGTGATAAATGTTACCAATCATGCCTATTTCAATCTTCACGGAGTAGGTAAAGGTTATGTTTTCGATCATATACTTACCTTAAAAGCTTCGGCATACACTCCTATAAATGCCACCCAGATACCTACAGGTGAAATTCGTCCGGTAAAGGACACACCTTTTGATTTCACAGTTCCTCGCAGCATTGGATACAAAATCGGAGAGAAGTATGAAAACTCAGACTTTAAAGGATATGACCATAATTACGTTCTTGACAAGAATGAGAAAGTCAATGCAACAGTGTATGATCCCGAAAGCGGACGTGTAATGGAAGTAATTACCGATCAGCCGGGTTTGCAATTCTTTTCGGGTAATAGTGCCATGTGGAAGAAATCAGTTGAAACCGGCACAAAGGGAGTTAATACTCGGTCGGGTTTTGCGCTTGAAACACAACATTTTCCTGATAGTCCGAATCAAGCCGCATTCCCAACAACAGTTTTAAACCCCGGTGAGAAATTCAAATCGAGAACTATTTACAGATTTTCGGTTAAGAAGAACTAGTGCTGTTTGAAATAGTTGAGTTCCTCCTTTTTAAAATTTTTTTACAGCACTGAGAATAACTAAAATTAATAAATAAACATATGAAACATAAACTTTTCCCCATCCTGATGGTTTTTTCAGGATTATTTGTTGCAAGTAACACCATTGCACAAGAAACGAAAGCTGATGCACCAACTGCTACTGGTATCGTTATTGTTCCTAAACTAACAAAAGCATCAAAATTCAATGAGAAAGATTTATCCGGGTATTTGTTGGTTTATTTTAAGGACCAGACTCAATCTGCTTATTTTGCCATCAGCCCGGATGGTTATACTTTTACGGATGTAAATAGTGGACAACCGGTATTTATTGGTTCAGAATTGGCTGAGCAAAAGGGTGTTCGCGATCCACACATAACCCGTGGACCTGATGGTGCATTTTATCTGGCAATGACTGATTTGCATGTATTTGGTAAACGTGCCGGTTTCCGCGACACGGAATTTGAACGACCTGCCGAAAAGTATGGATGGGGTAATAACCGCGCTATTGTGCTTATGAAATCTTACGACCTCATTCACTGGACTCATTCTGATTTTCGCGTAGATAAAGCATTTCCCGAACTTGGTGACATTGATTGTTCCTGGGCACCGGAAACTATCTACGATCCGGTTGCAAAAAAAATGATGGTGTATTTTACAATACGTTACAACAACAAAGAGTGTCATCTCTATTATTCTTATGCCGACAGCAATTTTACGCGATTGGAAACCAAACCTGAGCGCATCACCGGTATCGATGGTCTTGATGGAGATATTACTAAAGTAGGTAATGAGTACCAAATGTTTTATGTGTCTGGTGCCAAGGTGTTACATGCTGTTTCTAACAAAATTAATCAGGGCTACAAAGCTGAAACTAAACGGATAGACCCCGAAAAGGTTTCCACTGAAGCACCTAACCTATTTAAGCGAATTGGCACCGATGCCTATGTGCTTATGTATGATGTTTATGGTGCACGCCCCAGTAACATGGGATTCAGCGAAACAACCGACTTTGTTACCTATAAACACTTGGGACATTTCAATGAAGGTGCTATGAAAACCACTAACTTCACTAGTCCAAAACACGGAGCAGTTACCTATTTGACTAAAAAAGAAATGAGAGTCATTGCAGAACATTGGAAGATGAATATAAAACTGGATTAAAGAGACGGTTTTCTTATATACTTAATAAACAAGGTTATACAAAATATTTAAAATTACTTGCTCCCTGTTATATGCCACTTTTTTATGTGCCTTGTTGGCGAGAATTATTCTTGTAGAAGTAAACCCCTCGCTAATGAGGTTTCTCGAAAATTTTGCCAACGCAAAAAATAAGAATCTTTAGTTTCCGCTAGTGCTGGTATCCACACCTACGTTAACGGAAAAATAGAAATGTAAGCTATTAAATAGAAATATGAAGTTTAATTATTTTAGGTATTCAAATACTATCAAGCTTTTGTTAATAATTTATTTCGTCGGATTCGCGATTGGGACAACGAACCACACAATCGGGCTAATCAAAGGTGGATTCTTACCTTATACTTATGTGCCATTATGGAAAAATATCTATTGAACTGCTTTGACATTCTTAGACTTATTTGCAGTTTTTATTATTTTTAAGTCATTAATACCTGCATTGTGGATTTCAAATTTGATTATAATATCAGATGTAATTGTTAACACGAAAGGATTTCAGTTTTTTGATGACTTCAATATCCATTTTCAAATACTCTTTGGTTTATATATTGTGATAACAACACCAATAATTATTTGCGAATATAAAAAGACGATAAACAACACGGAAGAAAAATAAGAATCTTTAGTTTCGAATAGCACAGGTCTTGGTACCTGCGCTAGCGGATGAAGAAAAATTGATAATAAATTTGAAAAATAAACTTACTATATAATTTAAAATTTTATGACAAAAAAAACTACAATTATCGTTTCAATACTTCTGATTATTTCTGCTGCTGTAATAGAGATCCTGATAAATTATTCAAAAACACAAATTAATGAGCATTTCGGATTCATTGCTGGATTTTTATCTGGTGGAGGAGTTAGTTTGCTAATAAAATTGTTTTTTGGAAAGAAAAAGGAAAATTAAAGAGCAAATTTTCCTTAACAAATATCTCGTTGGTGCGGTTCTCCAGAACTTTGCCAACACAAAAAAACAAGAATCAATCTCCACCTCGTTATAAACGTAGGGAGTAAGAATCCATATAATATCCATTTACTATAAATAATTGGTGGAGACCAGCACCCACTTAAATAAACGGGGCGTAAATCCGAAAAGCCAGATGAGTAGGAACAGCCTAATAAATTAATAAAAAAAAATGAAAACAAAAAATTCAACACTCTCAATTCTTTTTTGCGGTTTTTTAATGCTTGCAACAAGTTGTGGATCTAAGAACGACCCTGAAGCTCTGGCACTCCCGGATCCAATCCAAAAAGAAATCATTACCCAAATCTTCGGGGCAGGCGAAAGTGCTTCCGGACTATCTTTGGTCAGCCCTTCTAAGAGAATTGCTAATCAAACTATTTTTAAAGCTCCCGCTTTAGCCGCAACCAGTCTGCCAATACCGTCTTTTACAACGGATGGACCCAACGGTGGCACTTTAACCATTTCAGGCAATATGGATGTAGATTATAGTAACGCAAATGCGAATACTATAACGCTGACAATGAGTGAGGTTTTTTCCGCTTTCGGGATAATTGCCGAAACGAAAACCTACACCATGAGTGGAACCATACAGTACACCGGCAGTTTTGTTGTATCATCAAATAAAACAACGGGTAAATTCACTACCAGCGGCTCATTAACAGTTGTTGGATCTGGCTACAACAAACAGATGTCCGTAAATCTTACTGAAACCACGGTTGAAACTCTGGATAGCTCACAAAACGTAACAAGCACCACAGATACTGTTACAGGAACCATCGGCGGGCAATTGATAAATTATACGGTTACTCAATAATAGCTAAATATGTCATAAGATATTGCCACATTTCAACATCTGAAGTGTGGCAATAATAATTAACTGGTTAAGTGTAGATGCACCGGGAAACCTGTTGCATTCAGATCTTTTGTATTGTTAGAAATATGAAGAGAATCCTTACATCGATGAGTACAATCACAGTTTTTCGCATGCCAATAACAAATATGATGAGTTTTACAGCAACACAGGAAAAGATGTAGCATATTTCTTGAAAAATGCAAAATTGCTCAAGTTTTCGTATAAAATAGCACGTTTTCCTGCCAGAAATATGTGGAGAATAGATGGACGAAAAAGAGATGATATTGAATGCGGTTCAAGAACAGCTGACAGTTTACATCATATTGGCTGTAAGGTTGTAGGATGGGATATAGAATGGCAACATAATGGCGTTGCTGCTACCCCGGTACAAAGCGTTGATGAGATGTACAAAGAAATATGCACCATGGATGAAAAAAATAATACCTTCACACCTAATAATATAGTTGTATTGCTTCACGACGAAATGTTCCAGAAAAAGTGGGAAGAAAATGAATTAAAAGAACTAATTGATAAATTACGCAAAAACAAGAATATCGTATTTGAGCAGATGCGGTTTTATCCTCAATAGGTTGAATAAAAAAGTTCTCTAACAAACTCTTTTTGAGTTTAGATTTCAAGAATAAAAAAGGTCTCATTTGTCAATTAACAGTGCAACAATTATGTTCCGGGCAAAAACCAATACAATGTATTTCTACTCTGAAATATATTTGTATTGGTTTTGTAATTTTAGTTTCATTACTTATTCCTTAATTTGCAATAAATTTGATAAATGTATTCAAAGGAAGATTTCGGGGAACAATTCAGGTGGGGCGTTTCATTAGCTGCATATCAGGTAGAAGGCGCACATGAAGCCGATGGCAGAGGTCCCTCCATCTGGGATCATTTTTCTAATCGCAAAAATCGCATTCAGGATGGATCGAACGGGAATGTGGCCTGTGAATTTTATTACCGTTACGAACAGGATATTGCCCTTACCAAATCACTCAATCTATCTCATTTTCGATTCTCTATATCATGGACCAGAATTATTCCCGACGGTATAGGCGAAGTAAATCAGCCAGGACTCGATTATTATAACCGACTTATTGATTGCTGCCTGAAATACGGTCTCGAACCCTGGGTTACGCTCTATCACTGGGATTTGCCTTTAGCTCTCGAAAAACGGGGAGGTTGGACAAACCGTATTGTTGTAGAAGCTTTCATCCGTTTTGCAGATGTTTGTTCTAAAAGTTTTGGCGACAGGGTCAAGAACTGGATTGTGATGAACGAACCTTTTACTTTTACCGGACTGGGATACTTAGTCGGTTATTATGCTCCCGGACGATTTGGAATGCATAATTACCTGCCGGCTGTACATCATGCCACTCTCTGTCAGGCTGAAGGAGCTCGTAGGATACGCAGGAATTTACCTAATGCTTTTATCGGAACTTCTATTTCCTGCTCCTATGTTGCTCCATTCAGCAATCATCCAAAGCAGGAAGCAGCTGCCCGACGCGTGGATGCATTAATGAATCGGCTCCATATTGAGCCTCTCTTGGGAATGGGTTATCCTGTCAGAGAATTGCCGGTACTTGAACGGATTGAAAAATATTTTCATCCCTACGATGAAGAGTTGATCAAATTTAAATTCGACTTTATCGGCTTGCAAAATTATTATTCGTTAATAGCTTATAATAATCCTCTTATTCCCTTTTTACAGGCTTTTGTAGTTCCTTTCAGGAAATTGAACCGCCCTCTTACGGCTAATGGATGGGAAGTTTTTCCGGAAGGAATGTACCGTATTCTGAAACAATTCTCTCAATACCCGATAAAAGAATTTATTGTTACTGAAAACGGAGCTGCATTTCACGATCATTTGGACGAAAACCGGATTCATGATAAGCGACGAAAGCAATATATCCAGTCCTACCTTGCCGAAGTACTCAGGGCAAAGAAAGAAGGCATGAATATAAGTGGCTATTTTATATGGACACTGATGGATAATTTTGAATGGAGAGCAGGTTTTCGCTCAAGATTCGGAATCGTTTACACCGATTTTTTGAAACAAACCAGAATAATTAAAGATAGCGGGCTCTGGGTAAGAGATTTTTTAAAATAAACTCAATTCGGAATTTTGTTATTGCATAAATTATTTCAATTGTTTATAGAATAATTGACTACAAAGCTTTCGTTACAAACGAGAATATATCTTTCAAACTGTAATGTCCCTGAAATATAGTCAGATTATCATATACAAAACGTGTGGAATAAATTGCTGATTCATTCAGAGGCATATGAATAAAGAGTATATTTGCTCAATACAAGACTGAGGACTTTTATTATTCAATATATTACAACCAAAAGAGGCTTTATGAAAGCAGCAGTTTATACCAAATACGGTTCTCCCGATGTACTTCAACTCAAAGAAGTGGAAAAACCCGTTCCGAAATACAACGAAGTTCTTATAAAGATTATTGCCACCACAGTGAACCGTACAGACTGCGGGTTTCGGCAACCGGAATATTTTATTGTCAGGTTGGTGGGTGGATTGTTTAAGCCTAAAAGAAAGATTTTAGGTTCGGAACTGGCAGGCAATGTGGAAGCAATAGGGAGAAATGTCAAAACATTCAAGCCCGGTGATTCTGTTTTCGGATTAAGCACGTTGAACTTTGGAGCACATGCGGAATATATCTGCATGGCCGAAGAAAAATCCTTCACAACTATGCCAACCAATGTATCATTTGCAGAAGCTGCCGCTGTTTGCGATGGTGGATTTCTATCTCTGGCATTTATTAAGAAAATTGACTTTAGCAACAAATCTAATATCCTTATAAATGGAGCTTCAGGATCCATTGGTTCGGCAAGTGTGCAGTTGACAAAATTCTTTGGAGCTAAAGTTACTGCTGTTTGCAATACAAAAGATTTTGAGTTATTGAAATCGCTGGGTGCTGATGAAGTAATTGATTATACCAAAGAGGATTTTACCGAAAACGGTCAGCTATATGATGTAGTGATTGATGCCGTGGGTAAAAGTTCCTTTTTCCGTTGCAGAAAAATACTAAAACCAAGAGGTATTTATATTTCCACTGAACTTGGTTATTTGTCCCAAAACATTTTTCATGCATTATTGACACCGCTTTTCCGTGGCAAAAAAGTTCTTTTTCCTATTCCCAAAGATACCAAAGAAGACATTATTTTTCTGAAAGAATTGATGGAGTCCGGAAAATACAAAGCGGTTATTGACCGGATCTACACATTCGAACAAATAATTGAAGCAACTAGGTATGTAGCAACCGGGCAGAAAGTAGGGAATGTGGTAATATCCGTACAATGATGGTTGGCTTATAATTTATGGTTGAGAATCACCATTGTTTTTCTGAATCTTTGAAGCGTATCCAATACATTTCATATTTACTTCATGCATTTTTAACGCAGTTGATTTATAGTCTGTCTATTTTTGACATACATTTGTCACACACACTTTTACCGTAAAAAATATGGAAAAACATATCTATAATAAAAAGAATTTTCTGCTACCTGAAAGTCACAGAAGCATGTCATGTTATCATGCCAAAGTGATGGAAGATGGAATTATGAAACTAACTATTCATGATTGCAAAAGATCCATTCAGTTGAAAAACGATTTAAATATTCCTGATGAGCTCAACGAAGCAATAGATAAGTTGAACAATTTGGCTACAGGAATACTTGATCTAGTACAATTTATCGAAAAAGAATATCTGCATGAGGAACAAATACCAAGCAATGATTTTCAACATACACATGGATTTTAAATAAAATGTAATGGGTAAAAAAGTAGTGATTATTGGAGGTGGCATTGCCGGATTAACTGCAGGCATATATGCTGCAATGAATGGTTTTGATACCCAAATTATCGAAATGCACAGCGTAGCCGGTGGTCAATGTACCGC
>Ga0302288_1002458_pt1 | contig 10895 bp, 7 predicted proteins | sample III_Fen_N1_1_FD_194549 | JGI IMG/M metagenome (GOLD analysis project Ga0302288, IMG submission 194549) | Peat permafrost microbial communities from Stordalen Mire near Abisko, Sweden - III_Fen_N1_1 | ecosystem: Environmental > Terrestrial > Soil > Wetlands > Permafrost | place: Sweden: Abisko...
TTCTGCACTGATTTTGTTTTCACGGCAATAATGGAGCAGATCAATAAAGTCACGGGGAGATTGGGTAAAGTATCCCCTGTACAGCGCCTTCAGGTAGGGGCTGCTTTCAAGGGCTACACTTCCACTCAATGCCCCGGGCTTTTGCTTGAGCGTATTTAGATAATGCTCGATATCAATGATCCATTGATGTTTGCCGTAATCGCGCAGATGGGATGCGACGGGCTTATTTTCGTGATAAACTTCAATTCTATTGCTCAATATGCTCACATCCACAAAACATCCCACCAACTTCTCGCTGACAGAATAACGGTTGCTGCCGTAACTTATCGTGGCGTATTTGTCGACCCTGAGCTGCTCTGATTCCGAGCATGACAGAGGACCGCCAAACGGCCAGAGAACCTTTTTCTCTTCAGCAAACAACTCTATGCCCGTTTTACCGGTTAGTTGCTGCCTGGTTTGATTTAACTTGAGGATAATCGACTCCAAATGCCTTTCTGCTTCTTCCAGACTGGAAAACTCACTCTTATATCCAAAAGCTTTTCTGCGGACATATTCTACACTTCGTTCCACATGTCCTTTTTCGTTCCCGCTGTAGGCATTGCAAAAACGGTGACTAAACTGATAGTGATCTTTCAACTGAAGCAATGCTTTGGTGGGTTCCTTCTCGTATATCCCGACAAATTTGGCAACCGCCACTCGCATATTGTCGTAAACCATCTGGTGGTAAACACCACCTGTGTGCGAAAAAAAACGAACATGGGACTCCATAAAGGACAACGTGTTCTGGCGCTTGTAAATGGCAGCGTAACGATAATTACCGTATGCCGAAGTGAAGACTGCCAACTGAAAACGATGCAGAATGCCATCAATAAAAAGCTTTATCTCTCCCCAATCAAACTCACACACAGAGCCGGGGGTGTATTGCTGACGGATAAAGGCTTCTTTGATTGTCGGTGATTTGCCTTGCCTGGTACAGATATAATTGCACACCGTTGTATACCCAATCTCAAGACCACGATCATGGAGGATTTCCATGATATCTGTCCTTTTTAATTTTTGTTTGGCAAGGCCCTGTTTCTGCTTTCTCTCATTCTCTTCAAGGAGTTCACAAATGATTGACTCCACTTCGCCCGTCAAACGAATCTTGGGCCTTTCGAGACCATGATATTCAACAGGCTTGCCTAAATAACCGGACAAAGCGGTTTCGGGATTTTCTCTGCTCTTTTCATGATGCTCGTACTCTTCTATATATTTCCTGACCGTCTTACGACTTATTCCCAAGTCGCGCGATATCTGGCGACCGCTTTTGCCTTCACGGTAACTGCCAATAATAATTTCTTGTTTTGTATACATACTTATCATCCTTTTTAAACGAGTTTTTAAACCCGTATGTTATGACTAAGTGGTATACTTTTCGATTGAAAAGTGGAGTACTTCCTAATTAATATAAACACATTCCTTTCGTGGGGCAGATATATACTGAGGAATCTCGAGAGTTGTTTTGCAAGATCATTCGATGCCATCGTCTTTCCTGTATATGAAGTTGTTCAACGATGAGCATTGCTGCAACAGGTCTGGATATTCACTACATGTAAGGCGCACATATCCTTCTGTTGCAGTTAAAGTCTTGTGCCCAAGGCACGCGGCCAACAACGGAAGTGCAGCATAGATATCCATCTCTTCCCGTATCATCTTTACAAGTGAATGAGATGCCATGGTATGTCTTAGATCATGAACGCGTGGACCGAAGTGTTCCCCTCGATACACAATACCACAACGCGTATATACTTTTTTGAACCATCGATAGGCATTTGCTGAAGAAACTGCTTCTCCATTTAGTTTCACAAAGAAAGTATGATCAGCGTCGGTTATGCCCTTGATTGGCAACATACTCCTATAATGCAGATATTTCAAGAGGTTATTCTTGAGTGAACTGCATATCGGTATCAAACGTTCTTCTCCATTCTTCGTATTGCCCCATGTTCCAACTCGCAGTATATTCCTTTCCAGGTCCACATCCTTGTTTCTTAATGAGACAGCTTCCGTGATTCTCAAACCGGTGCTGTAAAGAAGACGAAGCAGGCAAGGTATAGATATGATTGGGTCATCCTTCCTGTGACTTTCCCGTAATAGAAGGTCCGTCTCGCTGAAAATATCCTGCATTTGTTTTTCCGTGAAGATATACGGTATGAACGCACGGTCATTATCGCATTTTGGCAATGGCATTATGTAAGACTTGATGCCATGTTCATTCATGTATTTTGCTAACTGAGCTATCCGTGAGCATTTCCCATGGAATGTCCGGCTACAATCATTGAGTCTTGTCGCTGCCCATGCATCCGTAAGTCCTTTGGTGATAATCGGTTCTGTAAGACCATATTGTATTGTGAACTCGTCGAGCTCCTTATAGGTCCATTTCGTCGATATGATTGTCTGGCCACAGGCTTCTTTCATGCGGATTATGGCCTTCATATAGGGGGATAACACTCCCTTGTAGTTAAACGGGTCAGTCATAGAACCATCCTCCTCTTTGAGTGTAAAAGACATCACTGGTATCTGGAACATCTAATACGCACCCCATCATGTGCGTAAGGTCTATTCGAACATATGTTCTTGTTGTATCCACTTCCGTATGCCCCAGTGTTTCAGATATGATAGGTATTGGCGTGGATTTATCGAGCATCCTTTGAGCTAGACTGAATCTCAGTGCATGACCATCGTGATGACGGTCACCGAAGTCAACCCCTGATTCCCTGAAAGCAACAGCGATTGCACAATGAACTGAACCGGGACTCATTTCATCATATGGTGGACGGCAACTCAAAAAGATCCTGTTTGATGTAGACTTTGGACGTGCATTCTTGAGATAGTCGATTATCGCATTGCCTACGATGGATAATAGAGGAAGAGTCAGAGGATTTCCAGTTTTGTACTGTATGATGTTGATGCTGTTGTTCTCCCAGTTAATATCTTTGAAGCTGAGATTTGCGACATCTGATACTCGTAGTCCAAGTCTGGAACATAATGTAACCATTGCATAGTCACGTTTGCCGACATTGCTGGTTCTTGATATCGATTCTTCCAATTGCCGTATTTCATCTGGGCTATAGAATGATGGTGCTTTGATATGCTTGACATTCTTGCCAAGAGACCGAAGAACATAAGAATAGTCTTTGGCTATAAGATGCTCTTTATAAAGATAGTTCAGGAAGCGGCGTATCGTTTCTATATACTCCTTCTGGCGGTAGGGGCGGCTTTCTATGAACTTTACAATACAGTCTTCAATTATCCCGGACAAAGGGCTGATTCCGCTCTCAAGCAGATACTCTGCGAAGTTGCTGACCATTTTTTTGTAGCTCCGTATTGTCTTTTTCTCGCTTACACCACGCGCTTTCAAGGATTCAAAATAATCTTGAGCTGCAGAACCAATTTCCCCTCTGAAGGGATACTGCGCTGGAGTACGCATTCTCTTGCCCAGATTATCGTTCAAAAATACATTGACCAAGGCATCGATGCTTTTGATCAAATCACGATGGTAGAATGTGACGGTACCTCCGTCATGGAAGCAAAGTATACATTCTTTGCCTACCTTCTCATCAAAGTCAACCATGCTTCTGGAGTTCATATACGAAAGAATTCCTTTCTTCCACAACCAGTTGTAGGTGTAGATCCGGGATTTCGTATACCGAGCCTCTGTAAGCAATTGGTTGGCACGTTCAATTACTTTTTGAATTTCCATAACTCTTGTTTTTAATGTTGCTTTTGCAATATGCCACATCAAAGTTATGGAAAGTGGTTATGGTAAGTTTACATAGTAAAAGTTTTGTTATAAGAATGTTAGACGGAAAATGCGCAGCACACTTTACATAATTAGTTTGTTGTCATAACCTAAAAGCTCAAAACGTTGAGCCGTATGTACAATTCTGTCTAGAATGGCATCAGCCGCAGTCGTGTTTTTCTTCATCACGTCATACCAGTCAGCAACAGGAAGCTGACTGATTATAACAGTTGACTTTCTTGAATGCCTGTCCTCAATGATTTCCATGAAGTCCAGCAGTTGCTGTCCGTCCAGAACTTTCATGCCAAAGTCATCCATTCATAACCATTTTGCTCAAAAGAAACTTCGCGCTCCATCCATCGCTGGCACTGCTAAAACATGCCGCTTTTCCCATAGGTAATCATCATCTTCTTTAACGCTCGTTGAATGGAGTTCCTGCAAGCGGGAATTAAGCTCAACCGAGGCTTCCATTCTGGGTCGTTCCGACCGAAGGAAGCCTAAGTATTAGCGGATCGTTGTTTATTTCTCAAAAAAACAAATTATTGTTATAGAAGTTTTGCCTTGAAATACTTCTCCTATTATAATTATATCGATTTCGATAAGAATATTCACCCATTAATATGCGAGAACTCTCAATAATGCTAGTAATAATTTTATATTCTTCTGACTTTTCAGGATTCTTTTCATTATAGTATGTTGAAATCAAATTAATTGCCTCACCAAGATTATTGGATAAAAGTAATTTCGTAAATAGCCCATACTCATATTTAATATTGTCGAATATTTCTATTGCTTTTTCAAAGTATTTCTCGGTATTTATATTAGCTTCATTGTTCTTTGACAATAGTGCAATCTGAGTATAATTAATAATTAATCCATGCCAATCTTCTTTTATTAAATTATCTTCAGCCTCTAGGATTTTATATTTAATTGCTCTTTCTAATAACTCTTTTTGTTGATCATCATTTCCAATTATTTTTGCCCATTCAGCAGCTTTTGCAAATTTACTTGCTGCTGTGTCAAAATCTTTACCTTCTTCATCTAAATCCTCTTCAGCCTCTAGGATTTTATATTTAATTGCTCTTTCTAATAACTCTTTTTGTTGTTCATCATTTTCAATTATTTTTGCCCATTCAGCAGCTTCTACAAATTCATTTGCTGCTGAGCCAAAATCTTTACCTTCTTCATCTAAATCATCTTCAGCGTCTAGGATTTTATATTTAATAGCACTTTCTATTAACTCTTTTTGTTGCTCATCATTTTCAATTATTTTTGCCCATTCAGCAGCTTCTGCAAATTCATCTGCTGCTGAGTCAAAATCTTTATCTTTTCCTTTTAAATCATCTTCAGCTTCTAGGATTTTATATTTAATAGCACTTTCTATTAACTCTTTTTGTTGTATATCATCAGAAATTATTTTTGCCCATTCTGCCGCTTTTGCGAATTCATTTGCTGCTGAGTCAAAATCTTTATCTTTTCCTTTTAAATTCTCTTTAGCTTCTAGAATTTTATATTTAATAGCACTTTCTATTAACTCTTTTTGTTGTTCATCATTTTCAATTATTTTTGCCCATTCAGCAGCTTCAACAAATTCATTTGCTGCTGAGTTAAAATCTTTATCTTTTCCTTTTAAATCATCTTCAGCTTCTAGGATTTTATATTTAATAGCACTTTCTATTAACTCTTTTTGTTGTTTATCATCATTGATTTTTTTTGCCCATTTTGCTGCTTCTACTAATCTGGTTGCTGCTGCATTAAAATCTTTATCCTTTCCTTTTAAATTATCTTCAACTACTTGGATTTTATATTTAATTGCTGAGAGAGTATTTTTTTTATTTATTTGGATTAGCTCCAATTCAATTTGTGCTGCATATGAATCTGCAAGTACATTGTAAAAATTATTTTTCACTAAATATTTAGTCATTTTGTGAAGTAACTCCTCTGCTAATAAAGAATTATCAATTTTATATAACACTACAATTATTTCTTTGAATAGTATAGCAAATTTAATAAATGGCATTCTGAGTATATGATCAAATAATCTAATAATTGTTTGGGGGTTATTAAATAATATTGCCTTAAAGCAGATAATAACAGTTTGTGGATGATTAAAATCTGAAACAATTTCATCATTGGGTGAAATATTTAATAATTGAATTATATTTTCTACCTCAATTTGCATCTTTTCTAAATTACTTTGTTTTTTAACAAGCCATTCCAATTGAATAAAAGATTTAAAACGGTCGTGTACAAATCGAAAGCGATTAGTTTCAAGTTCTTCAATAATATTTTTACTTAATAATTGATCTATTGTCACTCTAATATCTCCCTGATATCCAATAAGTTTAGTTTTTACTATTTCAATATCGATTGTATAACCACGCTCAATAGCAAATGCTTCAATAACTTTTCTCTCATTATTGTTAACACTGTTCATAATTAATGGATACAAATCTTCTTGATTTTTCAAACCAAGCTCTTCAAAAACATTTAAATCAATTATTGAACGACCTTTCAGATTTTTAAAAGCAAAGTCCGCTAATAATTGTACAAAAAATGGTATGCCTCCACTAATATCGCTAATACCATCAATTACTTCATCTTCAACAGAGATATTTAATGGTAAAGGATCTCTTAGAGCCCTTTCTATTTCTTTTTTATCAAATTTTCTAATAGAGATTATTGCAACAGGTAATTGCTCATTTGATAACGCAATTAATGTATCATAATCATGTTGTCGGACTGCTATTACTAAATATATTGGAGAATCTATTTTTTGTAAATCTTTCATTATCCTTATTAATAATCGAATAGCAAAAGATTGATTCTCACCTAATTCTTCCATCCATCCCAATCTTTCTGCTTGATCAATGAAAATAACAATTTGCTGTCCCTTTAATTGCGCATTTAGGCTACTAGCTAATAAATGGAAATACTCAGAGAAAGCTTGAAAAGCACTTTCATAACCAATTTTATCAATATCCTCTTTTGTTCTTTTTATATCATCTAGAATATCTTGTAACTTTCTAGAGAAATTAGAATCATTAATACTATTTTGAACTTGTAAGCTAATTTCGTGGGCTAATCTTCTAAAAAAGTCAAATGTTTTTTCATTATCATAAACCTCAATAAATCCTGTTGAAATACCTGCTGAAACAGATTTCCTTAATTTGTATATAAGGCTTGTTTTACCAGTACCTGAAGGTCCAAGTAATAGTAAATGTCTTTTTTGTTCTATGCAATTACGAAATTGTTTTTGCTGTTCTTCTCGACAAACAAAATTTTCTCTTGCAGGTTCAAGTGGAGTATAAGGACTTAAGATCGCATCTGGATTACGTAAATCTGCAGGTGGAGTGATAAAACCAACCGGAACTTCTTTTCCATCTCTATATCTTTGAATAGCAGTATTAAGGTTTGGTACATCAAAATCAATAGGGTAAGTGATGTTTGCGCTTCCAGCAATCATACCTAAAACATACTCTTGCACTAATCTTTTTTTTTCATACATTCGAAGGGGACCATAACCTGCAGTATTTCCAAATTCTGCAACATTGCATAAAGCAACATAAGCATATAAAGTATAACAAACACTCTTACCAATCTTATCAAATAATTCGACGGCTGAATTAGAAGTTGGTAAAAATATAATATTCACATTATATCTTCTTAAATTATGTAATATTTGAAGACTGGTAAAATCATAACAAATTAAGGCAGCGAAAGAACCATATCCACTATTTTTAAAAACTATAATCAGGTTACCTTCTTTAGTTCTTGAATCTTCTTTTGGTGCTCGGTTTAGTTTATATTGAAGAGGTATAGGTTTTCCATCAATTGGCGAAAAAATTGCACAAGCATTTTCAAAGTTTGGGCTGTAAAACAAACCACCTATTATATAAATATTTTTATTTATTGCAAATTCTTTTAATTCCTCCTGCATTTCCCAAGGGATAGTTAATTCAGGAAAAAGTATAAAATCAGGCTTATTAAACATGGCACGTTCCAAATGGATTCTAACAAGTTCTGTTTGCTCTTTTATAATATAGACTTTATTGGCTTTCCCACTGGAGTCTAACTCATTATCCGGAATAATATCTAAAGGATTAGGTGCAGATATTTGTGCCAATACAATTTTTGCTTTTTTTTGTTCTGTCCCAAGATTGAGGTCAAATTCTTCAATGTTTATAGCCATATATTTGTCTTTTTATATTTTTAATATGTAAATTAAATATCTTTTTTTCAATTATCTTACAATTATAAATTGAATGTTTCTTTCTTATTTTTACAATGAACGCTAACGGGTAGCTAGGCCAACTGCCGTTGCCGAAGCGGCGAAGCTGCTAGGCAAGCGGCTGTGGCATAGTTGGTGTTAGGGGTAGCTCGTTTTGTTTTCGACGATTTTGGTTCATTCTTATCTCAGTTATCCATCGGGAATCCAAACATCATCATCCGATATTACCCGGATCTGTCGATGAAACTGGTGCTTTTCGTTATTTTATCACTTGTCAAACTTACTACATTGGCTGTGATTTGCAACATCATCCGCTAAGTCCTATTCTATGCAATGTCATCAGACAAACCGAACGATTCATTAAATTCTGGATTATAATTCTACGCGAATGAATAAACGTTTCGTTCTTTCTTCTTTGGATTGCGCTGAACCAACTGATACGGGTTCTCGAGTTACCCCTAACACCTCAGCACTCGCACTGAGTATATATCCTTATTAAAAAACCCGCACCTTCCCCATTTAAATACTTTCTCATTGGATTGAATGCGAGTTAGAGTTTTCATGGCACAGCAGTCTGTTTGTGAGTTGTTTACTTGTTAATTGATTGTTCTTTTCGTGAAAACAACCGGATTTTTAAGGTGTTGTTATAGCGAGCTAATGTACACATTATTTTTAAAAGGAAAATATTTTACATTAAATATTTAATTTATCCAACGGACTTTTAATCTGTTCAAATCCCTTGGTGGTCACATGAGTGTAAATTATAAAAGAGTTTGGATGAAGCGAAGGTCCGTACCGTTTTCAAGCAAATGGGTGGCAAAACTGTGGCGCAAGATATGGAGAAATGCATCTTTAAGAATAGCCTGAATGCTGCAGTCAGAATATTGACCACCGGTTTGACCTTCAAACAGCCAAACCTTTGGTTTATAAACTTGGAAGTTTTACCACGGTACTTCAAGCGTTTTTACTAAAAAACAGTATATCTGTCTTTTTTCCCCTTTGGCTGTTCAACACGTATTTGCATGCGTTGAGAATCAATTGCTTTTATTTTCAGATTGATAGCTTCACTGATGCGCAAGCCGGCAGAATAAATGGTCATCAAGATGGCCTTGTGTTTCAGGTTGGGTGTTGCATGCTGCGTACACGAATACACGAACGATCTTCCAATGTTTCTTGCAATGGAGTATAAATACCATTTAATTCATTGTTGCGTAGTGAACGAGCTAATTTATTGCTATCAACTTTATCTGTTTTTCTTCGTTTCTCTTTGTCTGATGTTGGTACATCTGCTGGATTTATAACAATATTATGTATGCCCAGATTTGTCAGTTCATAATGCGCATGTAATCCGCTAAAACCAGCTTCGTAAACCGAATGGTAAATCGCATTCGGAAAATTTAGCTTTAAATAGCCTGATAACGATTCAGCCTTAGGTGGCTGATTAAACGTCTTATGATGCAGATCTTCTGTGAAAATCGATACATTCCAACTTTTCAGATGTACATCAATTCCAACAAAAATACTTTGTCCTTCAAAGTTTAATTCCTTTCTTTATGTTTGCATAAGTTACTTGGTTTTATAATTTAAGTATGATTCCTCAAAATTATAATACTCTTGTGGCTTATGCAATTTTTAATCGCATCAGTCTTTTAAACTACAAACATAGGGACTATTTATGAGGGGGCGTAATTTTTTATTACAAGAATGTCAGTCCAATCTTTCTATCCAATCCCTTTTCAAAGATCCGTATCAAAGTTGACAGTTGTATGTTTCCCTTTGCATTCTCGATCTTTGAGATATAACTTTTTTTAGTACCGGCTTTGTCGGCCAATTGCTCTTGAGTAAGATTAGCCTCCAACCTGGCCTCTTTAAGCATCTCACTTACGATGAACATTTGGGCACGTTCTTCATATTCATTGCGACTGTCAGTCCCAATCTTACCATGCTCTCTCTCTACTAATTCATCGAAATTCCTAATGTTATTATAGTCTGTCATCTTCTTCATTTTTTGGATTTAAAATACGCTTCCTTCAATCTCATGGCCCGATCAATTTCATCATTTGGCGTTTTTTGAGTCTTCTTCTGAAATCCATTGAACAGAACAACCAATTGTCCTTGGTCAAAACAACAAAATATTCGATATATATTTGATTGGTATTCCACACGTACTTCAAATAGTCCCTCATATCCTGTCATCGGAGCCAGAAACTTCTCCGGAACTCTATCAACTTGTTTTATCAACTCAAGAACGTATTTCACCTTATCCTTTACCTTGTCACCAAGGTCTTTATAGAAATCAACAAAGTAGTCACCGTAAAAAATGATCTGTCTTGTCATAGTTTGAAGTTATCCCCAAAGATAACACATTATTTCTTATGTTATCTTAAAAGTAAACAAGAAAATGTTATGATCCGGATTTTTATTATGCCCCCTTTATGCATTTATGTTTTTTAAATGTTGGGAGATATAGTATTCCTGCTATAAATGTGAAAAAGAAAAATCCACTTACCCACATTAATTTTTCTGATGTTTTGATTTTGTTGTTCGATAAAACATCAATTAACCCCAAAATAAAAATAATTAGCGCACTGATAGCTCCCGGTGCAATTACAAAATCAGCGAAGATGTAATCAGTCCAATGTAAATAGAAACCAATAAGAACTGTAGGAATTCCAATCCAAAGAGACAGTATATAAGCAATTACTTTATTTCCGTTTTTCATATAATAAATTTAAAGGAAAGTTGAATTTCCGCTTCTTATGCCTGTGCCTAACGGGTAGCTAGGGCGCAGGCGGAACGAAGGCGTATTTCGCCTGAGTGGCAGCCTGTGGCTTAGCTACCCGTTAGCCCTCGTTTTTTTTAATCTCCTGCAAAGATATCTCCTAT